>Ga0335085_10002815_pt1 | contig 31636 bp, 28 predicted proteins | sample Lox_Sample_45_FD_206712 | JGI IMG/M metagenome (GOLD analysis project Ga0335085, IMG submission 206712) | Soil microbial communities from Loxahatchee National Wildlife Refuge, Florida, United States - Lox_Sample_4.5 | ecosystem: Environmental > Terrestrial > Soil > Wetlands | place: USA... | reverse complement strand
CGAGCCGATCATTGGCCACGTCAAACGTGACCACCGGATGGATCGCAATTACCTGAAGGGCGAGGACGGCGACAGAATCAACGCCATTCTGGCCGGATGTGGCTTCAACATCAGGAAGCTCCTCAGAGCTATCCTTTTGTGGCTTTTCAAAGAGCGAATCAAGGGGGCATCACTGTCAGCGTCAAGACCCTGATGGGAGCCTTCAGCTTCAGATATCAACCCATCTGATCACTTTTAGGACTTTTTCAGGGACGACGAATGTACTTTTCTTCCGTCTTTTCTCCCGGCAAACTCTCAAATGAATGAGTATGATTACCTCTAGGGGGAATGACCTCCCGTCCCGCCTAGCAACCCCACATCCTCGTAACCATAGAATACTATGATTACCAGCCGACCCACACTGTCAGCCTTTCTGAAACGTTCAACCCTGTCTTTGGGAAGTGTGCTGCCTGTCTGACCTCGTTTGTGAATCTCGCCGCATACGTATCAAATTTCCCCTCACACACCGTATCCCGTCCCAGCTACATCGATCACCCCTGATATGACCCGTGACAAATTCCCACCCCCGCGTGAGGGCGAGGATGCCGCGGGTTCATATTTTTCTTGACAGAAATGTTTGGTTGAGCATAGTATGGGGTACAGTATACGGTACCCCATATCTGCAGGAAAAGACAGTCGAGGTGTTGTACGCAATACACGTTGGGCACCCGGAATCCCAATGATGGAGAAGAGGAGGCGTTATGGCAAGAAAAGTTGGCGTTATAGGTGCAGCCGGAACCCTGGGGTCGTGCTCAGCTTTCCAAATCGCCATGCAGGGGGTGGCCGACGAGATGGTTCTTCTCCCCGGTACACGGGAGAATCTGGTGAGGTTTCACCAGATGGACCTGGAAAATGCGCTGACGGGCATCAACGACATGTCGGTTCGGTTCGGGCGGAAAGAAGATCTGGCCGGAGCCGATGTGGTCATTCTGGCAGCGGGTGCTCCCTGGCGGCGCATAGAGTCCCGCATGGAACTCCTCGACGACAGCCTTCCCATCATCGTGGAAGCTGCCCAGACCGTAAGAGAGCACTGCCCTGGTGCCGTTGTCATCACCCTCACCAACCCGGTGGACCCCCTCAACTGGGCTTTATGGCGGCTAACCGGCCTGCCGCGCGAGAGGTTTCTCGGCTACTCGTTGAACGACACATTCCGTTTCCGCCGGATGCTGTCCCAGGCTCTTGCAGTGCCGGCACCTACCGTTGCCGGGACCGTTGTCGGTGAACACGGGCCCCACCAGGTGCTGCTTTTCAGTTCCGTGCGGATAAACGGAAAACCCGTCGAGATCGACACGAAAATGCAGGATGGGATCTATGCAGAGATCCCCAACATCCTCAACAGGATGGAGACGCTGGGTGCGGGTCGCACCACAGGGTGGACATCATCTGTCGGCGTGGCGTCCATCGTCAAGGCTATACTGGAAGACACGGGCGAGGTCATACCCTGTTCAGTTGTCCTTGACGGTGAATACGGCCGAAAGGGATTGAGCGCCACCGTGCCGGTGCGCCTCGGGCGGGGAGGGGTCAAGGGATTCCCCGCCGTTGAAATGGCACAGGGCGAGCGGGACAGACTCGAAAAATGTTTCGAATTTCTCGCGGAGACTGCCCGTTCTCTCGAGCCACGACTGCTGTAGGACGTACTGCAACCGGCGGTCAGGGTTAGTGAGCTGCTGAACGCACCGTGACGATGTGTGTTCTCCCTCACGTTGCATTGCGGTAAAGGTTAATGTAGAATACTGTTATATATTCCGACACATGCGTTATCGGCAGGGAGAAGTGGCACGGGGTAGTGAAGCGATACCGTAAAAGATGGAGAAAAGTTGCAGGCCATCAAGTGTGGTGACGAAAGGACTGGGGATGCGTTCTTCGGAAGTCAGCTCTGGGCTCACGTGACATGAACGGTCACGGAAATAGAATCAAACGGCATTTATTTTCTTGACAAAAATGCTCGGTGGCTGTATGTTGGGGTACAATATACAGTACCCCAAATGGGGTAACCGGAAAGCTGTCAACCAAGCATTCAGTGCTCTACGGCGAATCGCTCATTTTTTTGCGCAGACAAACGAAAAGGAGAATCGACATGACTCAAAAACGGGGTGGGTGGTCGAACTTTGCGTCGAGGATCATCAGCAGGGCGAATATCGGCATTGTGCTGGTGATGAGCGGGCTGTTCATACTGGCAGGCAGCCAGGCGTTTGCCGAAGGTAACACGATTAAAATCGGGATCATTGCCGAGATGACCGGCACCTTTGCCGACCACGGCCAGGAAATGATGAACGGGATCAAGACCTACATGATGGAGCATGGCGATACCGTTGCCGGGAAGAAAATCGAACTGGTAATCAAGGACACCGGCGGCCCCAACCCTGACGTGGCGAAGCGGCTTGCCCAGGAACTGGTGGTAAAGGACAAGGTCGATTTTCTTGCAGGCTTCGGACTTACCCCCAACGCCATGGCGGTCGCGCCCATCGCTACTCAGGCAAAGAAGCCGGTGATCATCATGAACGCCGCGACCTCCGTCATTACCACCAAGTCTCCCTACATTGCCCGTGTTTCGTTTACGCTGGCACAGGTGACCGCACCCATGGCGGAGTGGGCGTACAAACACGGGATTCGCAAGGTCTACACCGTCGTCGGAGACTACGGGCCCGGTCACGACTCCGAAGCAGCCTTCAAGAAGACCTTCACGAAGCTGGGTGGTACCGTGGTGGGCGAATTGCGCGTGCCCATGAAGAACGTGGAGTTCGGTCCCTACATCCAACGGGTCAAGGACGCAAAGCCCGAGGCGATGTTCGTATTCGTGACCTCAGGTGAACTGGGGCTCGGCATCATGAAGGCGTACAACGAACGTGGCCTGAAGCAGGCAGGAATCAAACTGATCACAACCGGCGACGTGCTGGATGACGCCATCATGGACGCCCTGGGTGACAGCCCGTTGGGCGTTGTCTCCACACACCACTATTCGGCCGATCACAAATCTCCCGAGAATGCAAAATTTGTCGCCGACTACAAGAAGGTGGACAGCAAGCTTCGCCCCAACTTCAAGGCGGTCCATGCCTATGACGGCATGGCGCTGATTTACGCAGTGGCCACACAGCTCAAGGGTGACGTGAGTAACGGCGACAAGGTCATGCAGGTGATCAAGGGAATGAAACTGAATAGCCCGCGCGGGCCGATCGAGATCGATCCCGCCACCCGCGACATCGTTCAGAACGTGTACGTGCGCGAGGCGAAAAAGGTGGGCGGCAAGGTGTACAACGTGGAATTCGATACCTTCAAGGCGGTAAAGGATCCGGGCAAATGACCGACAGGCCCGCAGACGGGCCGGGAGTAGAACGCCATGCTCAATTTTCTCGGAATACTTTTCGACGGACTGGCCTTCGGCATGCTGCTGTTCGTGATTTCCGTGGGGCTGTCAATAACCCTCGGACTAATGGGGTTCAACAACCTTGCCCACGGCGTGTTTGCCATGGCGGGTGGGTACCTGCTGGTTGACTTGATGGGGAAGGCCGGTATCGGCTTCTTCGCCGCACTCCCCATCGTTTTTTTCACCATCGCGCTGGTAAGCCTTGCCCTGGAGCGGACCCTGTACCGCCCCCTCTACAAGAGCACACCCTTAGACCAGGTGCTGCTGACGGTCGGTATCATTTTCATTGCCACTGCAGGGGCCGATTACCAATGGGGGCCGGCTCAGCAGCCGGTGGACATACCCGCCGGGCTTGAAGGCCGGTTTCCCCTGGCGGGAATCGACATGTCGAGGTACAGCCTGTTCCTGATGGCAATCGGGATCATGATTACGGTTGCCCTCCTCTTTGGGCTGGTTCGCACCCGATTCGGGGCGAGGATCCGCGCGTCGGTGGACAATCAACGGACAGCCGAGGCGATGGGTATCAGGGTAGGGCGCGTCTTTCAGCTCACCTTCGCCCTGGGAAGCGGCCTTGCCGGTCTGGGGGGCGCCCTGGGGATAAAGGTCGTCGGCCTCGATCCACAGTTCGCCGTCAAGTACCTGGTGTACTTTCTGCTGGTCGTGGTGGTCGGTGGTCCCGGTTCGGTGCTGGGGACGCTTCTGGCCGCGCTCCTCCTCGGCGTTGCTGACATCATGGGGAAATATTACGTCCCGCAGATCGGCGCGTTCATTATTTATGCAGCCATGATCTTCCTGCTGCTGCTATTCCCCCAGGGGCTGCTGGGACGAAGGAAGGCGCGATGAACAACTCTCGTTCTGCTGCTGTTTCCACGGGGGCCGCAGAGCCCAAGGAAGGCGTCATGAGTCACACCCGCATCGAAAAGCCGGTCCTGGGCACAGGACACCTGGCGGTTCTTCAGGCACGGGACCGCTGGAAACCCACGGAAATTGCCTTCTGGATTGTGCTGGTTGGCTTCTTTTTCGCGTTCCCGACCAATCTGGTATTTGCATCACAGATACTTATCAGCGGGCTGTTCGCCCTGTCACTCGACCTTATTCTCGGGTACGCGGGCATTGTCACCCTGGGCCATGCCGCATTCTTCGGGATCGGGGCCTATACCGCCGGGCTGCTGGCGAAATACGGCTGGCACGAACCGTTGACGGGGCTGCTGGCGGCAGGAATTGTCGCGGGGATCGTCGGCTACCTCACCAGTTTTTTCCTGCTGCGGGGCAGCGACCTGACCCGCCTGATGATTACCCTCGGCATCTGTCTGCTGCTGTACGAAATTGCCAACAGCGCGACAGATATCACCGGGGGTGTGGATGGACTGCAGGGCGTGGAAATGGGGAAGCTGTTCAATCTTTTTACCTTCGATCTCTACGGAAAGACCTCCTATCTCTACGTGCTGGGTGTTACGTTCCTCCTGTTTACGGTGACGCGCGGCATGATCCATTCCCCCTACGGCCTTGCCCTGCGCAGTTTCCGCGATAATCCGGTCCGGGCGCTCGCCATCGGGATCCCCGTCAACGCCGCCCTTACGAACATTTATACGTACGCAGCGGTTATCGCCGGCATCGCCGGCGCCCTTCTTACCCAGACGACCCAGTTCGTCAGTCTCGATGTTCTGAGCTTCCAACGTTCAGCCGACCTGTTGATCATGCTGATCATCGGGGGTACGGCGGCGATGTACGGCGGCTTCATCGGTGCGGCCGTTTTCCTCGTGGCCCAGGACCAACTGGCCAATATCAATCCCCAGTACTGGCACTTCTGGTTGGGGGTGCTGCTTATCGTTATGACTCTGTATCTACGTGGCGGAATTCTCGGCGGTCTCGGCAGGCTGGCATCGTCTCTCGCACGGAGGCGGCATAAGGAGCATTCATGAACGCCGTTCTCGAAACCCGTGGCCTTTGGAAATCTTTTGGCGGATTGATGGTCACAAAGGATGTGAACATCTCCCTTTCGCCGGGGGCGCGACACGCATTGATCGGGCCGAATGGCGCCGGTAAGACCACCCTGATCAATCAGATCACCGGCGTCCTGCGCCCGTCTGACGGCTCGATCTGGCTCGATGGCGTCGATATCACGCATATGCCGTCCAATGAGCGCGTGTGGCGGGGCCTGTCGCGGACGTTCCAGATCAATTCGCTCTTCCCCCGGCTGACACCGCTGGAGTCGGTGACAAACGCCATCTGCGTGCGCGAGCATTCACGTCTGAATATCCTGAAAAGACGGTTCCACCGCTTGTCGCGGCGTACTGCCGAAATCGACGAAGCCTATGCGCTGCTCGAAAAACTCAATCTGGCACACGATTGCCTCGTGGAGACCCATACGCTAGCGTACGGAAAGCAGCGCCTTCTTGAAATGGCGCTGGCGCTTGCGGCCCGGCCGAAGGTGCTTCTGCTGGATGAGCCTGCAGCCGGTGTGCCGGAAGGTGAAAGCGACGAACTCTTTGAGGTTCTCGCCGCATTGCCGGCGGAGATCTGCATTCTTCTCATCGAGCACGACATGAACCTGGTGTTCAACTTCGCCAAAAGCATCACGGTGCTGGTGGGCGGGGCGGAGCTGGTGACCGGCACACCGGCGGAAATTGCGAATGATCCCCGTGTCCGCGAGGTATACTTGGGAAAGGGCCATTGACATGCTGACCGTTGAAAATGTCTTTGCCGGCTATGGTGAGGCCACTGTCCTCGACGACTGTTCCCTGGCGATGAATGATGGTGAAAGCATTGCGCTTCTGGGTCGCAATGGCGTCGGCAAGAGCACGCTCCTGTTGACGATCATGGGGCATACCAGGGTGCATCGCGGCACTATGCGGTGGCGTGGCCAGGATTTGACGAAAGTCCCTTCCTACGGCAGGGCACGGGCAGGACTAGGGTGGGTGCCGCAGGAACGGGAGGTGTTTCCGTCATTGTCCGTCGAGGAGAACCTCACGGTGGCCTCGCTCCCGGGCAAGTGGACTCTGCAGAGGATATATGCGCTGTTTCCACGCCTCCAGGAGCGGCGCAAGTATTTCGGGAACCAGCTTTCGGGGGGGGAGCAACAGATGCTGGCAATCGGGCGGGCCCTGATGCTCAATCCCCTCCTACTCCTCCTCGATGAGCCGTGGGAGGGACTTGCCCCCGTCATTGTCGAGGAACTCTGCGCCGCGATCGACAATATGGTCCACAACGAAGGACAGGCGTTGATTCTCGTCGAGCAGCACGTGGAACAGGCGTTACGTCTTACCCACCGTGCCATCGTGCTGGATCGCGGACGAGTAGTGCATACTGCCAACAGCGCCGACCTGCTGGAGAATCTCGGCGTACTGGATAAATGGGTCGGGGTCCGGCTGCAGTGAAGTGACGTCCGGGTACGGGAGGGTGTGGGGGTGACTATGAATTTCAAGGATATGCTTATCCATATCGACGATTCGTCCCAGTGCGAGAACAGGCTGGAACTGGCGATCAATCTGGCCAAGACGCATGGAGCCCATCTGACCGGGCTGTACGTCATCACTCACCCCCATTACGCCCCTCAGCACGAAGTGAAGAGGCAAGAGGCAATTGCAGCAGAAGAGAAATTCCGGCAGGTAACGGGAAATGCCGATGTCCCGGCGGACTGGATTCTGGCGGACTGGGGCATTGTCGGCGTTGAGATGTCAGAAATAATCAATCACTACGCGCACCAGAAAGACCTCATCATTGTCGGCCAGACGGGCAGCAATAAACCGAAGGGCGATGTCCCTGCCGACCTTCCCGAGCGGATTGTGTTCGGTTCGGGGCGGCCGGTACTCATTGTTCCCTACGCCGGAAAATTCACCACCGTTGGAACGCGTTCCATTGTGGCATGGCGGGGAGGGCGTGCCTCGGCCCGCGCCGTCAACGATTCGCTGCCTTTCCTGATCAATTCGGAAAAGATCTACGTCCTTTCAATTAAGACATCCGGAGACAGGCAGCACTCCGTCATACCCGGCGGCGAGATATGCACCCACCTTGCGAGGTACGGCCTTACCTGCACAGCGGAAGACATCGTATCGACCGACATCCCTGTTGCAAATATCCTGATGAATTTTGCCTGGGACAAGGGGTGCGATCTTCTGGTTGTGGGGGTCTACGCCCAAACGTCGGGCCGGAAAATGAAACTCGGCCCTGTGGCGCGGCAGCTACTCGACGACATGACGCTGCCGGTTCTCATGTCCCATTGACAACGTCCATTACTCCTCCCGTCTCCGTACTTCGTTGCTCTGTGATCGTGCGTCAGCTGCCAAAATCGAAAGGGTGTGCCGGGCATGGGCGAGAAGAGGGGAAGGGAGTGCAGCCTCACTTTCCTCTTGCTGTGCATATGTACGCCATGAAGTTCCGTCGGACGTTCTCTGCATTTAGTCGTTCCGGTATTTCCACGTCGCACTGGTCAGCACGATGCGCGTGTCCTCTCTGTCCGCTCAATTCCTCACCTTGCGTATGCTCCCCGTATCGCGCGCTGCCAACTTCCCTGCCCAACCGTCCTGTGATGGAAGATACCCACGCCTCTTCCTCGAATTGAATTTTCCGGTGACATTTTTTTCTTGACAAGCCGATCAGAGTTAGGCATTATTGGGGTACAGTATGCAGTACCCCAGATAAGAGGATTGTAATGTATAGTGGCGTCGGGAAGGTAACGTGACGTTCGGTGAGGCTAGTTGCCGGGATGCCGATGATGACCGCCGCTGAGCGAAGTTTTTGCTCTTTGATGCTTGCCACGGAATCATGCAGGGACTGTCGCCAGAAGATCAACCGGAGAACTTTAGGGGAGGAATGTATGTCAGAGCGTTTCGCACGATTGCTTGAACACGGCCAGATTGGACCTGTCAAAACCAGGAACCGCATAATCAAGACCGCCAACGGGACCTCGTATATGGAGGCAGACCAGACGGTGGGAGACAGGATGATCGCCTTCTATTCCCGCCTGGCGAGAGGGGGGGTCGGTTTTCTCGTGGTCGAGTCGTGCGGGGTGGAATATCCGCTGGGAATCCAGCACCTCCACTACGAAGGTGATAAACTGATTGGCGGGGTCCAGCTGCACATCGATGACGATATCTATCTCCCCGGCTTTACGAAGCTTGCTGCAGCGATCCACAAGGAGGGATGTCCCTGTTCTGTCCAGTTGCAGCACGCGGGCCCCTGGAATCCGACCGGCCTGTTGCCGAAACGGGACACCAAGTGCGCTTCGGCCATGACGAAGGAAGAACTGCCGGGTCCCGACTTTGCCGAGTGCCGGGCCATGACGAAGGACGAGATCGAGGAACAGATCGACATCTGGGCCAGTGCTGCAGAGCGGGTATGGAAGGCCGGCTTCGATGCCGTCGAAATCAATCACGGCACCTGTCACCAGGGCAATACCTTTCTCTCCCGCGTTTGGAACAAGCGCGACGACGAGTACGGACCGCAGAGCTTTGAAAACCGTACGCGTTTCATGAGGAGGATTATCCAGGAAGTCAAAAGGAGGACCGGCCCCGGGTTTGCCGTCCATGTACTGATCAATATCGTCGAGTACAACGCGAAGGGGGCTACCACTATTGCCGAAGGTGTGGAAATGGCAAAGCTGATAGCCGACGCGGGAGCGGACGGCATCAATTGCCGTGCCGAGCGCTATGGGCATCGGGGAGGCCTTTTGCAGCCCGACCGCCTCTTCTACCCGGAGCCCCCCGAAGACCTGCAATCCATGGACCTCGACTGGAGCCGCAAGGGGAAAGGCGCCACCGTGGTGCTGAGCGAAGCGGTCAAGCAGAAGGTGAAAAACATCCCCATCTGGACAGCGTGCCGTATCGACCCCGATCTAGGAGAGCAGTTCCTGCGGGAAGGGCGGCTCGACTTTGTCGGCATGACGCGAAGGCTCCTGGCTGACCCGGAACTTCCCAACAAGCTCAAGGCGGGGAGGATGGAGGATATCCGCTGGTGTCACGGTTGTCTGCACTGTTTCGATGTCCGCAACCGGAACGGAAGACTCGAGTGCCGCATAAACGCCTCTCTCGGCAGGGAGCTTGATCCTGCCTTCACGCTGAGGCCTGCCACGAAAAAGAAGAAAGTCCTGGTTATCGGCGGCGGCCCGTCGGGCATGGAAGCAGCACGAGTGGCGGCGAAACGGGGGCACAACGTGGTACTCTACGAGAAAGCCTCGTATCTGGGCGGGCTGCTGCCGATGGCGTCCATCGTCAAGGAGCTTGAGGCCGTCGACATAATGACCTTCGTCAAATACCTGGAAACGCAGCTCAGAAAAGAAGGGGTGACCGTTCACCTGAAGACGGAGGTCGATGCCGACGTGATAAAGCGGGAAAAGCCGGATGCCGTGATCGTTGCCGCCGGCGCCGCCCACACGAAATTCGATATTCCAGGCGGCGACAACCGCAAGGTGCTCACCGCCTCCAAGCTCCATAAGCAGCTCAAGTTCTTCCTCAAGTATCTGAGTCCCCAGCAGCTGGAAAAGCTCACCAAGATCTGGATGCCGGTGGGGAAAAAGGTGGTCGTGACCGGCGGCACCCTGCACGGCTGCGAACTGGCGGAATTCCTCACCAAGCGCAACCGGCAGGTCACCATGGCCCACAACGGCCCTGCGGAAGAACTCGGCAAAGGGATGACGGTCGACGATCTCATGAACCTCTGGCCCTGGCTGAAAAAGAAGGGGGTTCCGATTCTCTCAGCCGTCAAGTACATCCGCGTCACCGATACGGGCCTTCTCGTGGGGACCGAGGACGGAAAAGAGAAAACTCTCGAAGCCAACAATATCTGCACCACGCAGGACTTCGTGCCGAACACCGAGCTCGTCAGCAAGCTGAAAGGTCTGGTTCCCGAGGTATACAACATCGGCAGTTCCAGCGAACCCGGCCTGATAGTGGACGCCATGCGCGAAGGAGCCAAGACCGGCTACGCCATATAAAGGCTTCATGAGATGTCCGGGGGATTCCCCCGCAAAGAGTCTGACGGCGATCCACTGAATGAATCATTCCAGCCAGGGCCCTGACAAAACGGGATGCAGGAGAGGCAGATGGAGAAAACGAAGAAGATCCTGGTAATCAACCTCGGTTCAACATCGACCAAGGTTGCCGTCTTCGAAGCGGACAAAATGCTGGCAAGCGAGTCTGTGAGTCACTCCGCGGACGAAGTGAAAGGGTTCGGGACCATCTTCGATCAGTATGAGTTGCGCAGAAATGCCATCCTTGGCGCGTTGGAGAAAAACAACATATCCCTCGACGACCTGGTGGCAATCGCCAGCAGGGGAGGAAACACGAAGCCGATTCCGGGAGGGATCTACGCCATCTGCACCGCGATGATCGATGACGGGAAGAGCGGGAAGTACGGCCAGCATCCCAACATAATAGGGGAAATCGTGGCGTACGACCTGGGGAAGGAAAAGGGGATCCCCGCACTCACCATCGATCCGCCCACCACCGATGAAATGTGCGTGTACGCCCGTTATTCCGGGATCCCGCAGATCCAGCGGCAGAGCAGTTTCCATGCACTGAACCAGAAGGCGACGGCAAGAAAGATAGCAGCCCGGCTGGGGAAGGCGTACGATGAGGCAAATCTGATCGTCGCCCACCTCGGCGGAGGGATTTCAGTGGGTGCTCACCGGAAGGGAAAGGTCATCGACGTAAACAATGCGCTGGACGGCGACGGTCCTTTTTCCCCCGAACGGGCGGGGTCCCTTCCCACGGGCGACCTTGTCAAGATGTGCTTCAGCGGCCGGTATAGCGAAAGGGATATTCTGAAACTCATCCAGGGTGGAGGCGGTCTGGCCGCCTATCTCGGCACTACCAGCGGGCTTGAGATCGAAAAGAGGATTGCCGCGGGAGACGAGGTGGCAGCGGAAGTCTTCGAGGCCATGTCCTACCAGATCGCCAAGGAAATCGGAGCCTGCGCCGCGGTGCTCGAGGGGCGGGTCGACGCCATTGCCCTGACGGGGAGCCTCGCATACTCGAAAACCTTGACCTCCAGCCTGATTTCGAAGATTTCGTTTGTCGCCGAGGTGTTTATCGACCCAGGAGAAAACGAAATGGAGGCCCTGGCGGCCGGGGTCGTCAGGTACCTCGAAGGAAATGAGCAGCTGGCGGCGTACTAACAGGGGATATGATCATGATACAGAACTTTGATCAGCTGATCGCGGCAGTCCAGGAAAAACCGAAGAAGAAGATAGCAATCGTTTCTCCCGAGGGTTCCACGGTCATAACGCTGGTGAAGCAGGCGCTGGAAGCGAACCTTGCCGAATTCATCCTGGTCGGCAGCGAAGAGAAGCTCCGCAGCATGACCACCGAGGCCGGGATCGATTCGCGGTACATTACCATCATCAATATACCCGATCAAAAAGATGCGGCGGAAGAGGCCGTCAGGTTGGTACTCGTCGGGAGTGCCAATGCCATCATGAAAGGGAATCTGCCGACTGCGACGTTCATGAAAGCAATTCTCGACAAGCAGAAAGGACTCAATGCCAATAAGGTGATGAGCGAGATCAGCATGTATGAAAAAATAGTGGAACCTGAAGGAGGCTTCCGATTCCTCACCGATTGCGCCATCAACATATTCCCCACGCTGGAGGAGAAAAAGCAGATTATCGAGAATGCGGTGAGCCTGGCCCACAAGCTCGGCAACCCGTTGCCCAAGGTGGCACTCCTGTCGGCCGTTGAGGTAGTGAATCCGGCCATACCCGACACCATCGAAGCAGCAGCCCTGAGCAAAATGGCCGATCGCGGGCAGATTACCGGGTGCCTCGTGGACGGTCCGCTGGCGTTCGACAACGCCATCTCCGTGGAGGCGGCAAAGTACAAGAACGTGGGGGGAGAGGTCGCCGGGCATGCGGATATCATCGTCGCTCCCAACCTGCAGGCGGCAAACCCGTTGCGGAAATGTCTCGTCTATTTCACCAAGCAGAGGATTGCTACGGCTTTGATGGGGGCAAAGGCGCCGGTTATCATGACCTCCCGGTCGGATTCCGCCGACACCATGCTCCTCACCATCGCATTGGCGGCGTATATATCCTGACGGGCCGTTTCGAGACGAATTACCGAGTGCCGGACCTCACATTTCAGGCAGAAAGGAGCAATACATGTCGATGAAGGAGCTTAGATTTCACGGCCGCGGCGGACAAGGGGCCGTCCTGGCGGCGAGGATGGTCGCATCGGCGGCCGCCATAGAGGGGAAATGTGTCGCCAGCTTCCCTATGTACGGCTTCGAGCGGCGTGGCATGCCGGTTATTGCGTTCACGCGTTTCGATGATGAGCCTATCCGGGAAAAGAGCCAGATATATACTCCCGACTGCCTGATGGTGATCGACCCCACCCTGATGAAGCTCCCTTCGCTGTTCGACGGGCTGAAACAGGGAGGGGTGCTGATCCTCAACAGTCCCTCTCCGCTCGGCAATCGTCCCAGCGAACATATGGAGAGAGCAGGCGTTGTGAATGCCACCCAGATCGCGCTGGATGAAATCGGCAGGGATATACCCAATACCTGCCTGATCGGCGCGCTTGCCGCAACCACCGGCTGGCTGAAGCTGGAATCGGTACTCAAGGGATTAGGGGAATATTTTACGGGCGATATCCTCAAGAAAAATATCCGCAACGCGGAGAGAGGATTCGCGGAAGTCGAGGTGCGCACATGGAAGTAAAGAACGAGAAAGGCAAATGCATCTTCGAAACGGAAGGGCCCTGGTCCGATGCGGACAAACAGTTCCTCTGTCTCGACACAGGCAGCTGGCGGACGGAGCGGCCGGTGGTGCACAAGGAAAAATGCACCCGGTGCGGACTCTGCTATATCTATTGCCCGCCCCAGTGCATGGTTGACGACGGAGAAACTTTTACGCCCAACCTTGCATTTTGCAAAGGCTGCGGCATTTGTGCCAAGGAGTGCCCGACCAAGGCGATAACCATGGTTCCCGAGGAGAGATAAGCTATGGAAGCGCACAAAAAACAAATGAAAGTGATTACCGGCAATGGAGCGGCGGCCTACGGCGCAATGCTCTGCAGGCCCGATGTCGTCTCTCTCTACCCGATAACTCCCCAGAGCGAGGTGGTGGAACAACTGGAGAATTTTCACGCCAACGGCGTCCTGGATGCCGAGATGGTCAACGTGGAAGGGGAGAATTCGGCACAGAACGTTATCTGCGGCGCTTCCATGGCAGGGGGACGAGCCTTCACCGCCACGTCTTCCTGGGGATTGGCGTTCATGTATGATGCCATGCTGCAGACAGCAGGTTACCGGGCGCCGGTCGTGATGGTGAACGTGAACAGGGAGCCGCCGGGAATCCAGTCCGTCTGCTCGGGCCAGCAGGACATGATCGCGACCCGGGATTCCGGATGGGTGCAGGTGATCGCCGAAAACTGCCAGGAGATCCTCGACCTGATCATCATGGCGTACCGCCTCGCCGAGGATCATGACATCCAGCTTCCGGTGATGGTGAACTACGACGGCTACTACCTCTCGTTCCTCGCCGAAACAGTCGAAATTCCAGGGATCGATGAAGTGGACCGGTATCTGGCCACTCTGAAAAAGCAACCCGAGCGGCCGCGACTGATGCCGGGCAAGCCCCTGGGAGCCGGCTCCCACGGCCTCGGCATGGGTTTTGTGGAGTTGCGCCACAAGCACATGGCGGCCATGGACCGTTCCAAGCAGAAGTGGGACGAAATCGATGCGGAGTTCGGCCGGGCGTTTGGACGGAAGTACGGCGGGCAGATCGAGGAGTATCGCACCGAAGATGCCGACATCGTGCTGCTGACGTCGGGAAGCGCGGTGGGCACGGCGCGCGCCGTGGTTGACGCAAAGCGTGAGGCGGGACTGAAAGTCGGCCTGGTGAAATTGAGGATGTTCCGTCCTTTCCCGATCGAGCGCCTTGTGTGTGCATTGCGCGGCAAGAAGGCGATCGGCGTTCTTGACCGAAGTGTCGGTTTCGGCTGGGGGTCCGGCCCGATTTTCATGGAAACGAAGGCCCTTGTCGCCGACATCGGCATCGTCCCGATGCTGAATTTCATCGACGGGTTAGCCAATATGGATATTACCAAGCCGCACATCGAGCGGATGATCGACGATATCCACCACGCTTCCCTGGGTCACCCTTACAAGGAAGTGACCTGGATAACCATGGGAGAATAAGGAGCGACTATGTCTACCGTTACGAAGAAACTTCCCAAGGTCTGTGATTACTACCAGGACGAAGACCAGTTCACTGGCGGCGTTGCCTGGTGTTCGGGATGCGCCCTCGAACTGAATGCCCGGTTCGTCTCGAAGGTCCTGGGCAAAAATGCGGTGATCGTCGGCACCCCGTCGTGTTCGGCGCCGGTACTGAACGGTGCCAATGTGGGGGCATGGCACAGGCATGCCCACTACGCCTGCACCATGACAGGGGTGGCTTCCAGCGCCACGGGGCTCACCAGGTACTTTCAAAAATCCGGACAGGATGCGACGGTCGTCTGCTTTACTGGCGACGGGTGCGCCGTTGATGTGGGTTTTCAGCCCCTGAGCGGCGCCGCCGAACGAAACGAAAAGATGATCTATATCTGTTACGACAACGAAGGGTACATGAACACCGGCGTCCAGAGAAGCAGCGCCACCCCCTTCGGAGCTGCGACCAGCACGACCCAGGTCGGTTCCCAGTCGCGGGGGAAGAGCACCGGTTCGAAAAATATGCCCATGGTGATGGCGATGCATGATGTTCCGTACGTCGCAACGGCCACCCTGAGCCACCTGGAGGATTACGCCAAGAAACTGGCCAAGGCAAAGGAAAAGGCCAAGGAAGGATTCGCTTATCTCCACGTGTTCTGCCCGTGCAACGTCGGATGGAAATTCGCCACGGACGCCTCCATCGAGGTCTGTCGAATGGCGGTACGGACCAACTACTTCCCGCTCTGGGAAGCTGAAGACGGAGTGTTTCGATTTACGCAGAAGGTGAACAACCCGAAACCTATCCAAGAGCTGACCAAACTGATGGGGAAATTCAAACACATGCGGGACGAAGAATTGTCGATTCTTCAACAGCAGGTCGATAAGCGCTTCACTCTGGTGAAAACTCTGTGTGATAGTTTCGAGTAGCCGGTAGTACATTTTCCGTTGTAACAGGATGTGCATGCTATCGTTCTGAGACATTCTGAACGTTTCTGCCCGGGGGTATTGCTGACGTGATGCCCGCGGGCTTTTTCTGTTTGTTTCGCGAACATGCACGAGTGTGTGTGACGGGATGATCCCGTGTAACGCAGAAAATGGAATAACCCCAGTCCTCGACCGACTTTCCAGGGGGGCGTTGGCGAGTCTTATGTTCCGCAGGGAAGACAGTACTGTGCCTGTCTCGCCCCGGGACTGAAAACAAGCATTACGACCGCATGAGCCGAAGCGGAAGAATGGAGGAGCGTTGCATTAATTCATACAGTCGCATATCGAAGCCACGCAGCTAATGAGAAAGGGGTATTGTCATGGCCGAAAAAAACGATGGAAGGTCTTTCCCTGCTACGATGCCACTCACCAGAATTTTCTCCGGATTCGTTCTTGTCATGTTTGGTATTTTGGGGCCGGCTGCCGGGCTGGTGTATGCTGCGGGAGATACGATCAAGGTCGGGCTGCTCGCCGAAATGACCGGTACGTTTGCCGATTTCGGAAGGCAGATCACCAATGGCGCCAAGGCGTACATGAAGCAGAATGGCGATAAGGTCGCAGGGAAGAAGATCGAGCTCATCATCAAAGACACCACCGGCCCCTCGCCTGAAGTCGCAAAACGGCTTGCCCAGGAGCTTATCATCAAGGACAAAGTCGATTTCATCGTCGGGTTCGGCCTTACCCCCAATGCCCTTGCCGTGGCACCCCTGGTGACCGAGGCGAAAAAACCAACTGTGATCATGAATGCAGCAACATCGGTCATCACCACCAAGTCCCCCTACATTGCACGGGTATCGTTCACGCTGGCCCAGGTGACGGAGCCGATGGCGCAATGGGCATACAAGAACGGGTATCGCAAGATCGTGACAGTTGTCGCCGATTACGGTCCGGGACACGACGCGGAAAACACCTTCAAGAAGGCGTTCACGAAAATGGGGGGCGAAGTGATCGGAGAGGTACGGGTGCCGCTGAAGAACCCGGAATTCGGGCCTTTCATCATGAGGGTCAAGAATTACAAGCCTGAGGCGGTGTTCGTGTTTGTACCTGCCGGCGAACTGGCTATCGGCTTCATGAAGTCATACAAAGAGCACGGCCTGGCCGAGGCAGGCATCAAGCTCCTCTCCACCGGAGACGTGACTGACGACGGCGTGCTCGAAGCCTTGGGGAGCAATGCCCTTGGCGTGATATCGACTCACCACTACTCCATCGCCCACCAATCCCCCGAAAACAAGACTTTCCTCGCTGCCTACAGCCAGGTCGATCCCAAGTCACGTCCCAACTTCATGGCGGTCGGCGGCTACGATGGTATGGCTGCGGTCTACGCGGTGGTTCGCCAGCTCAACGGAAAAGTGGACGGCGACAAGGCGATGCAGGTTCTCAAGGGGATGAAGATCGCCAGCCCCCGCGGCCCTATCCAGATAGATGCCTCCACCAGGGACGTCGTGCAGAACGTCTATGTGCGCGAAGTCAAGAAGGTGAACGGCAAACCGTACAATGTGGAGTTCGAAACGGTCCCGTCCGTGGCGGATCCGGGCAAATAAACGCCTGCTGTTTCCGGACATGGGGAATTGTACCTTTTGCTGCTATACGTACCTTGGAGCGTGGACCATGGACAATGACAAGAAGATATTGATCATCAATACCGGCTCAACTTCAACGAAAATCGGCGTGTATTTCTCGGGGGAAATGAAGGTTAATGTCTCGGTGCGACACACCGATGAAGAATTGAGGAAGTTTCCCACCATCTGGGACCAGTACGACTACCGAAAGAATGCGATTCTGCAGGTTCTGGCCGACAACGGCCTGGTGGTGGATGAGATGGACGCCATCGCATGCCGGGGCGGCAACGTCAAACCGCTTCCCGGCGGTACCTACCAGGTGTGCGCCAAGATGATCGCGGACATGAAAAGCGGCATCTACGGCAAACACCCGATTAACGTGGGGGGACTCGTCGCCTACGACATGGGGAACCAGTTCAGTATCCCCGTGTTTACCGCCGACCCTCCCATGACCGATGAAATTTGCACCTCCGCCCGCTACTCCGGTATTCCCCAGATCACCAGAATCAGCAGTTTTCATGCCTTGAACCAAAAGGCAACCGCCCGGAAAATAGCTGCCATAATCGGCAGGAAGTATGAAGATGTCAACCTGATCGTCGTTCATTTGGGGGGTGGGATATCGGTGGGTGCCCACCGGAAGGGGAAGATCATCGATGTAAACAATGCCCTGGATGGTGACGGACCGTTTTCACCCGAACGGGCCGGGTCTCTCCCCACGGGAGACCTGGTCAAGATGTGCTTCGGCGGCGAGTACAGCAAGGAACAGATGTTGAAATTCCTTACCGGCGGTGGCGGCTTGATGGCGTATCTCGGCACGACCAATGCCATTGAAATCGAGAAGCGCATCGCGGACGGGGACCGGAAGGCGGCAGAGGTTTACGAAGCCATGGTATACCAGGTGGCCAAGGAGATCGGCGCCTGCACAACTGTCCTCGAGGGGGAAATCGACGCGATTGCATTAACGGGGAGCCTGGTCTATTCGAAAGTGCTGCTCGACAGCCTCATGAAGAAGATCGCGTTCATCGCCCCCGTGTATTTGAATCCCGGTGAGAACGAAATGGAAGCCCTGGCAGAGGCCGTCATGCGATACTTTAACAGGGAAGAGGAATTGGCAGTCTACTCCTGACAATTACGGGTACTTCCATGTAACCTCCAGACCACCGGTCAGGGATGGTCTTCCTGACCGGTGGTCTGCTCTCTCAGTCTGCAGAATCAATTTCAGACGAACGCGGTTGAACATCGACCAATGCGCACATCTGCCGCAGGAGCATTACTCACTCTGCAAGGAGCATCTCCTATGAAACTGGTACTAATCGGAGCCAGCGGCTTTGTCGGCAGCGCCGTGCTGGCCGAAGCGCTGGAGCGCGGCCACCGCGTCACCGCGATCGTTCGTCGCCCGGAAAGGTTATCGCCGCACCAGAATCTGCGTGCGCTGAGGGGGGATGTGTTTGACGTGGCGGCAACTGCCGAGCAGCTACGCGGACATGACGCGCTGATAAGCGCATTTGCGACGGGGAGGGACGAAGACCGCGATGATGTATGTCAGGCCAATGTGGACGGCTCCAGAGCGATCATCAAGGCGGCCAAATCTGCAGGGCTGTCACGCATCCTGATTGTCGGCGGTGCGGGCAGCCTGGAGGTCGCGCCGGGGGTGCAGTTGGTGGATACCCCTCAGTTTCCGCAGGAGGTGAAACCGAAGGCACTCGCAGCCCGCGAGGCCCTGCATCTGATCAGGAGCGAGGGGGAATTGGAGTGGACGTATGTATCACCCTCGCCCGTGCTAAAGCCTGGCGGCAAGACGGGACATTTTCGCTACGGCGGTGATGCGGTTCTCATGACCGATCAGGGTCCGACCACTATTACGACCGGCGACCTGGCAGTCGCCATCCTGAACGAGATCGAGAAACCAGAGCATGTCCGGAAAAGGTTCACTGTCGGGTATTAGTTTTCTGTTCCCCATTGGCACTGTGCCAGATGAGTCTGAGCGCCGGGACTTGTCGGCATGCCAATCGGCCGATAGCGATCGGTCATGGGTATCGAGACTCCGCGGTCCTGTTACCCGATGACCGCTTTTCACGTGCCGGACGAAGCCTCCTTTTTTTCAAGGGCGTACTGGCGGATGTCGTTCTTGACAAACTCCAGGTGATCGCTGATAGCCTTTTCGAGTCCCTCTGCGTCACGAGTTTCGAGCCCCTTCAGGATATTTCGGTGGCTCTCGATGGCACGCATTATCGATTCGGGGGCTGTCAGACTTTCAATGCGGTAGCGGCGCATGTGCCGGCGCAGAATCTGGCATATCTCTATCAGTTGCTGGCTCCCGCTTGCCCGGATAATGATCTCGTGAAAATCGGCGTCCTGTTCGATGAATCGTTTGGTCGAGCCTCCCTTGACTTCGTGTTGGGCCGCATCCAGGTTGCTCTTGAGGGTTCTCAGTTCTTCCGGGGTGATTCTTTCCAAGGCCCAGCGTGCTGCCAGGGTTTCGTTGACCTTGCGGATTTCGCATATCTCCTCCACTTCCTCCCACAGAATCTCTTTCACTTTGTACCCGACTCTGGGAATTGCCTCCAGGAATCCTTCCAGTTCCAGGATGTGCAGGGCTTCCCGCACCGGTGTCCGGGAAACGCCGAGTTGATTGGCGAGCTTGTTTTCCGCTATGCGTTCCGAAGGAGCAAGTCGCCCGCTTATAATCAGTTCGCTGACACGTTTATAGACTTGCTCACGGATTGAGAGGGGCTGCTCGATGACAAGCCCCAGATCATTTTCAGTCATTTCACCCTCCTGACGGTAATTTCTTGCGCACAAAGCTAGGTGGAAGTATTTAATGTACATTGTACCCCAATTTTTGTGGTGCCGTCAAGAGCGAGGTCTGTCCATTACAAGATAGTTCCGCTTGATCGGATACTGTTATGTAACCGCTTCCGGGCAGTTGGCGAGGGTATATACGCCGATTTCCGGCCATCAGTGGTTTTGAATCCTCGTAGGACATTGCAATTTGTATTCCGTTGGTCCAGATGGTGCCCCATCGAGATGGTATGTACCTCATGTACTGCTTTGTTCTTGATTTTTTACTGGTTACATCCTATGTATGTACAGCGACTATCGCAAAGGTCATCAATTCGCGAAAATGACTAATAAATTGATTAAAAAAGGGCGACTTGGAATAGCTGCAACGATTGCCGTGACATTCAGCCTCTTCGTTGCGGGAATTCGTGTGCCTGATATTTCTCGCCCTCATCGCCCCAAACCGAGCCAACGGGCGGTTCTTGAGGACCAAGTCAAAACCTCACCGCATTTTGTTAAGAATTTTGATGATATTACTACCGAAGCAACCCTCGTCTTCCTCCACGTTGCCGTCTCAATCCCCTTGGAATCCTTTATTGTGCTGCATCCTCCGCTTTCCCGGCACATTTTTCCCGGTCTGTCCCGCGCCCCTCCTTTATTTTCAGCCTGACGACATTACCACATTCCGGAAAGCAACCGCACCCACGGGAAGTGCCATGGAAAGGCTCATGTCCGTAGGGTACTTGCATGAGTTTATCTATCACAGAGGAGTTGTCACTATGAGGAAGAGCATCAATAGATTTCTGCCGGTCGCATGCGTAGGCTTGTTCCTGTTTGCGGGCTGTGCCAACCAGGATGTCATCCGGAAAGACGAAGGAGTTGCCCCTGCTGTTGCAAAGACGGAGACGACTGCGGCGCCGAAGACCAATCCTGAAAATGGGGCGCAGCAAACGCCTCCCGGCAACGGTTTGTTCAAAAATGCACAAAAGGCCGCTGCGGCTGATCTGGAGAAAGAACTCGAGAAGATATACTTCGATTATGACTCCTCGACGTTGAGCGAAACGGCCCGCCTAACACTGGAGAAAGATTCCGTCGTTCTGAAGAAAAACCCGCGAACAAAGATCCGGGTGGAAGGCCACTGCGATGAACGGGGGTCGGACGAATACAACCTCGCCCTCGGCGAACGCCGTGCCCAGGCGGCGGTCCGTTATCTGACTTCGCTGGGAATCTCTGCCGAGCGGCTGTCCACAATCAGTTATGGCAAAGAGAAACCGGCGATACATGGACACGACGAAGCGGCTTGGGCAAAAAACAGGCGTGATGAGTTCGCCGTCACCGACTAGAAAAGTATTCATGCCAGAGGCCGCTTGGCGGCCTCTGGCATAGTATGAATCGCCGGGAAGAGAAAGCCTGAACGAAGATGCCCATGGGAGCCGAATCGATAGGGGGAACGTTGTGGACGCGGGGGAAAGTCTTCTTTGCTTCAGTAACTAAAGGAAAGGGTGTGGATTGCCTGCCCCTATTGCTTATATGGTCGAACCGTCAACCCCGGGCAAGTGGAGAGGCATGCTTTAAAGGCCTCGTCGCAGCCAACTTCGCAACGGAAACCGAAGTCACAGTCAACGTAGCATTTATATTTCTTCACGGTGCAGGAATCATAACATGATTCAAGCTGCCCACTGTTGTCGCTTGACCATTCATAGGTTCTTGTCGGAGCACAACCTGCCAGACCGACCCACAGCAGCAGACTAATAACCAGCGGAACGGAAATACCAGCGGTATTCATGGATTGTCCCCTCTCTTGATCGGACTGCACTCCCGTACAACAGTACCATATCCGATGAAGTTGGCAAAAGTGTTTGTTGTTACCAGGAGTCAGTGACGACTGCAGGCTCCCTCCCCGCTCCATTTTCAGGGCAGACATCTCCCTCGCGGTAGTGTTTCATCTCTCCGCCCCCTGGCTCGGAAGGGCTGCGGGGACTACTCGCTTGAACCGTCATAATCATTGGAATTATGTATTTTTTGGGTTGGTTCCCGCAATGTCATAGAGGTGGGAGACGAAAGCAAGAAAGGAGAGTTCGCATAGGCGGTGACATAACGTGCCTGAAGGTGACACCGGCGTTCCATGTCCGATTCCGAGTGCCCGAAACGGAAGTACATGGTCTCTGAGGCACTGACGCCGGTGTCACGTTGTGCGACAGCGTAACCTGGCAGGGGCTTGCTCGGGCATCAGCAGCGGCGCGCACGTGAACCTTCTCTAGACAAGCAGTAGCCAACCAATGCTGCCTTTCAATTTGAGTGGTGTCCCATTTGGTTGGCAAATGCATCCAGGAAGCTGTCTTCATCTACGCTGTGCATCACGGCAGATGCGTTATTCCGTTGAATAACGAAGGGCACGCCGTGACGCTTATAGTATCTCATCATCATGACAGCAAAATCGTTTGGCCACGTAACATATTGATTGTGAACTTTTATGGTAACCATGGCGTACCTCCTGTAAAAAATTGCCACAGTCCTGATGGGAAGAATTCTTTCGGGACTTGCGCTAGAACTTTGCTAAAAGGTTTCCGGTACTATTTGTGCATACACGAAACGTGCCATGGTTGTTTGACTGTAATTTCGATAGGTTCATATTGCTCGGGTGGGATGAAATGTGTCAGCTATTCAGAGAAATGTCGGTGAGATTTACATGTTACCAACTGGAAGAATGTTGCTGGCGCTTCCTCGGATGCAGACAAGTATCTGAACGAGCTTACACGGGAAACAGCAGTATACTGTTGCAGCTCATTATTGAGAGGAGCAAACTGCACTGCCAGTACGTCTCAGGAACTGGAACGTGAGAGATTTTCCGGAGGTAAGACAGAAATAACTGTGGCTGTTCACTGTCCTTGTGTCGCTTCCTTTTACAACGCCGATATTCCTTCGTTTCTTTCCTAATCCATCATCGCCTGCCATCATGCCCCGTCTCAGTTTGACCAGTACCAGTCACCTTAGGGATACACATTTATGGAGTTTCCCGGCTCCTGTTCAATGCCTTTGCATGCAGGCTAGCCGCCTCTAGCCCGCGGTTGAACATAGGTACCCTTGTTCGGGTTTCGTAGGACGCGTCAGGGACTGTCCCTTTTGCGACCCGCCATCCCTGCTGCCCTGGAAGCAGCGGATAATGCCCTGGTACCACACCGCCGCATCTGTCAGCATGATTTCTCGTCACTGTAAGATTTGCCCGGCATTTGTTGGATAAATTTACATGTCTTTCAAGCTGGCAAAGGGAGTAATGGCAAAAAACATCGGTAATACAATACATTGCGAATTGGCATCAGAGTTGCTGGTACATGTGTAAAACTCAATAAAACCAGCCACTGAAAGGGGGGAATCGGTATGAAAAGGGCAATTACAGTAGCATCTCTGATAATGCTGGCACTCTGTAACGCAGCATCGGTTCACGCATTGAATCTCGTGACAAATGGAGGGTTTGAAACGGGAACATTTGATGGGTGGACCACATCCGGTTCATACATTTATGTATTGAACAGTAACCCCTTCTCCGGGAATTATGCTGCATTCATGGGGACGGGATGGGAACTGGGCTCGATTTCTCAGAGCGGCATTCTTACCACACCCGGCATGACGTATCAGCTCAGCTTCAACCTGAACAGTTCAGGGGGAACGCCCAGTGAGTTCATGGTGAACGTAAATGGGCAAACCTTGTATTCGGAATCAAACAATGGCTGGCATCCGTATGACTTTTACTCCTTTATCTTTACAGCGGGTGCAGATCCGACCGAATTAACCTTCTATGCCAGAAATGACGTGGGAGGTTTCAACCTCGACGACGTTTCCGTGGAACTGGTACCAGAACCGTCCACTTTCCTCCTTCTCGGGGTTGGTCTGGTAGGAGTTGGTATTATGAGAAGGAGATCCAAAAAATAGGATATAAAAGAGTCCCTTCGAATCAAAAGGATATCCTGGAATGGATATCCTTTTTTTTGCCTCTGAATATTCGTTTTCACTGTCTCGGTGTACTGCCAGCCGGGCAGTAGTTTTTTATATGCGGTTTTGACTCATGGATTTGATGATGCCGTGTTTCCTGACAAGGTCGTAGAGGGTTGGCCGGCTGATTCCCAGCATCTCTGCGGACTTTGCCATGTTTCCACCCTGGTTTTCGATGGCATTCATTATTATTTCACGTTCTGCACGCTGTCGGGCATCCCTCAGGGTCAGTTTTGCCGCAGAAGTCAATATCTCTCCTCCGGACTTTCGTGAGAAACCGAGGGCATCAGGTTCGATGAGCGAACCGTCGGACATGATAACGGCCCTCTGAATCTTGTTTTCCAGTTCTCGCACATTGCCAGGCCAATTGTACGATTCCAGCAATTTTAACGAAGCGGTGCTGAATCCCTTGGATTTCTTTTTGAAGCCGTCTCCGAATCTCTTGAGGAAAAGATTTGCCAGGAGGATGATGTCTTCTCCCCGTTCACGAAGTGGAGGAAGATTTACATGGATTACGGCAATACGAAAGAAGAGGTCTTCGCGGAAAGATCCGTTTTTGGTTTCTGTGATAATGTCACGGTTGGTGGCGGCAATGATGCGGGCATCAACGGCGATGTCTTCCCGGCCGCCGACTCGCTGGACCGACTTCTCCTGAAGGAATCTCAGGAGTTTCACCTGGAGATTAAGGGGGATATCCCCGATCTCGTCCAGGAACAGCGTTCCTTTATGGGCATATTCCACCTTCCCCTGTACGCGGGTATGGGCCCCGCTGAAGGCTCCTTTCTCAAATCCGAACAGTTCTGATTCGAGGAGATTCTCCGGGATTGCCCCACAGTTGATGGCAACAAAAGTGCGGTCTGTTCGTATGCTTAACCCGTGGATTGCCTTTGCCACCAATTCTTTGCCTGTCCCGCTTTCCCCGGTTATCAGAACGGGCACGTCCGAGGTTGCAACTTTGCGAATGGTGGAAAATACCTCCTGCATACGTGAGGATTGGCCGATAATCCCTCCCAGATTAAAGTTTTCCTGTTTGATGGCGTTCTGCAGTCGAGAGTTCTCGCCCTCAAGCGTTGACAGGTGCTGAGCCCTCTTCAGGATGACTTTCAGCTCGCCGATGTCGATCGGTTTCCGATAATAGTCATACGCGCCACATTGTACAGCCTTGAGGGCATTTTCTTTCTCGTCGTTGCCGGTTATGATAACCACCTTGGAGGTTGGGGAAATACTGAGGATTTCCTCCAGGCACAATAATCCTTCCTTTGCGCCATTTTCGTGGGGAGGAAGACCGAGATCAAGGGTGACGATCTTCGGACAATGCTTCTTGAAGAGCGTCAGAGCCTCGGCCCGATTGCCGGCGGGTATGACCTCGAATTCTTTGCCGAGCCCCCATCGCAGCTGACTTCGGATCTCTTCATTATCTTCGACGACAATTAATTTTTCCATGGGATGACCCCTTCGGAAGAGTTTTGGGCCGGCTTCGGCAGCCAGACCGTAAATTCTGAGCCTTTGTTGACTTCGCTCACGACTTCAATTTTGCCGCCGTGGGCCTCGACGATCTGTTTGCACTGGTAGAGTCCGATTCCCAAACCTTTTTCCTTCGTTGTCTGGAAGGGAGCGAACATGCGCCTGCGCAGGAACTCGTCGGGGATCCCGCATCCTTCATCCCTGACCCGGAAATAGACGGTGTCGGTGCTTCCCACTTCCACTGTAACCGGACTCTTGCCGTCTGATGCCTCTGCGGCGTTCAGCATGAGGTTGAGAGCTACCTTCTGGATCTCGTTCTGATCGACCTGGGCGATAACGGGTGAACCGGTCACCCGGAAATCTCCTCCCTTCACCAGAGCAGCGGTGTCATAGGCGAGCTGCAACATATCGACTGCTGTGTACTTCATGGAGTTTTTTCCCGGCAGATGCTTCAGGCGCGAGATCAGGACATTCATCTTTTTCACGGTGTTTCCGAGGGACACGAGCAATTCCGTCTGGAATGCCGGTACTTCTATGTATTCCTTGGCGTTCTGGAGCATGAGTGACAAGGCGGAAACGAGGTTCTTCAAATCATGCAGAACAAAGGTGGAGACTTTCCCTATGGCCGCCATCTCGCGGGCACATGCAAGCTGCTCTGAGAGTGTCAAGTTCAGAAGGGTGGATGATGTCTGTCGTGCCAGGGTCTTCATTAAATCGAAATCTTCGTAATTGTAGTTCTCGTTCTCGTTGATCGGTTGTCCCAGCACGATAAAGCCGTCCATCTCCTCCCGTGTGAAGAGGGGAATAAGGTAGCAGAGGGAATTTGACCTGAAGAATCCGGTTTGCTCACCGTTGAACGCTGGGTTTCCTTCCCGGAGGTCGGCTACCCATCTGTTCCTTGCAATGAAGGCGAGGGGGGCATCCTTTGCCGTAAAGGCGACAGGTACCGAATCCATGGCGACACCTGCCGCCAGGTGGTATGTTGTTCTCTCCTGGTCGAGAAGCAAGAGGGCTCCGCACCTCATCCCGAAGGTGTCGCAAAAGCCCATGACAACTGAGTGCAAGAGATCGTCGCCTGATTTCGAAGAGGAAAGGCGGTCGGTGAACTGGAGCCATTGTGTCCGGTAGTCGTATTTATTCTGGTAGAAATTCTTGTGAATGAAGACCCGGACTTTTCTCTTTACCGTTTCCGAGAGGAATGTGACAACCAGTCCGAGACCGGCCGTGAATGCAAGGGTGATCACCAATGCCTGGTGGAAGCCGTTGCCGAAATGTTTCATCGCCTCGCCCGTCAGGCCTAGCCCGATCAGGTATATCCCCACGATGAGAAGAACCAGCGATTTATACATCATCTGTCGTGAAACATACACCTTGACGCCGTTGCCCCTCACGAGACGGGAATATGTCATCATCCCCACTGCGATTATGAGGAACGTGCCCCTGACCGGGGTGAGATACATGTTGATGGTCCGGAACAACAGCCCGTGGCTGTAGTAGAATATCAATACCGCAAGAAAAGCCCCGGCCCCCAGAAGCTCGAACTTGATCTTCCAGCGGGAAATAAGGGGTGCACTTGTCAGGGTCATTTCCAGATTACTGAGGGCTACGATCAGGTAGATAAGGAGAGCAAGATAGAAGATGAATCCGGTATTCCCGAGGAAAAGGATCCTCTCGGATGGGAAATCAGGTGAATAGATGAAGGCTGAAGGCGGGAGAATAATGACACTTGCCGCAAAGAGAGGGGATATCCACAGTAGCAGCCGCTGTGCCACTGAAGTTGATCTCGGCTCGTTCTGCCGCGCGTATGTCAGGCTGAACCAGAGCCATGCCGGCGGCAGGAGGGCTTCTGCAAACAACACGGCATGTTTCCAGGGGAAGAAGTTTTCCGGGTACAAAAAAGTCAATACGTCGAGAAGCTCCAATACCGAGGCCAGCAGTATTGCAGCACACAAGGCGAATGGCGGTGCGCTCCTCTTCTTCCGGACAATGAAGTAGAGAGGGTAGGCGGCGGATACCATAATCGCGGTTATGGAAATGATGATCTGTACCATAGGTCCGTAGGCTTACGCAAAGCCTCTCATATACCATTCGATGGCCGAGTCGAGGCCCTGGTCGATGACATGGGACGGTGAATACCCCAACAGGCGTCTTGCCTTGTTGATGTCGGCCTGGGAGTGGCGTACATCCCCTTTCCGGAAATCGCGGTATGCCGGCTTGCAGTCTTGCAGGTGGCTGTAATACGGAAGGAGGCGTTCACGTAGTTTGTCGAAAAGCTCGTTCAACGTGGTACGTTCATTGAGTGCAGCATTGTAAATCTGGTTGATCGCATTCGGATTTCTGGTAGTTGCCGCCAGCACATTGATCTGGACGACGTTTTCCACGTAGCAGTAGTCGCGGTTTGTTTCTCCCGTACCAATGATGTACACGGGTTCTGCGTTGATCATTGCGGCAATCCACCGGGGGATGACCGCTGCATACGCTCCATGGGGGTTCTGTCGCGGCCCGAATACGTTGAAATACCGCAGACCGATTGTTTCCAGCTGGTAGAGCCGAGAGAAAACTTCAGCATACAGCTCGTTCACATATTTGCTTACGGCATAGGGGGAAAGCGGTTTGCCGACCTCGGGCTCGATCTTCGGGTGTGCCTGGTGGTCACCATAGGCGGCACTGCTGGCGGCATACACGATCCGTTTTACTTTCATGTCGCGTGCCGCCAGCAGCATGTTGAGAGACCCGGTCACATTGTTTTCGTTGCAATGGAGAGGGTCTTCAATAGAGCGGGGTACTGAGCCGAGAGCCGCCTGGTGGAGGATAACGTCGACGCCCCGGCAGGCTTCCCGGCAGGAGGCGATATTCCGGATATCTCCTTCCATCAGGCAAAAACGATCCCATTGCAGCGGGGTCACCAAATTCCGGACTTCTGCTAGGTTTTCTCTTTTCCCTGTTGAAAAATTGTCCAAACCGACGACATGCTGGTTAAGCCGTAACAGCTGTTCCAGGAGGTTTGAGCCGATAAATCCGGCAACCCCCGTAATCAGCCACGTTCTTGGCTTCGTTTGGAGGTCACGCTTCGCTTCCTCATATGATGTCATCGCTTTACTCCTTCGAGCTTCAACGAATCCCTTCCGGTTCGCAGCAAGGCAGTTGCGGACCGCTATGAAGGGAGGAATTGCCGTATCAGGGGATAGATGTCCTCGACAAAATTGACCGCAGTTGTCTCGGCACCCTTTTCGTTCGGCTGCAGGGGAACTGAAATGCGGATAAACGCCGCATCCCTGCGCCGATGGAGGACTGAATTCATGATTTCAGCACACTTCAGGGAATATTCGTTGGAGAGGCTTTTCTCCTGCACCTGGAACCAGTAGAGAAAGAGTTCCCGGGATTCACCTTTTTGGTAGACCGCTTTTACCAGGCTTACCTTACCCTGGGGCAGTGCAACGCTAATCTGGTCCGAGGCAACCTCCTGCCAGCCGTTACCCGGCAGGCAATGTTTCGGGGAGTGGATTTCTCCGCTCCCTTTTCCCCCGTCGTGAAAACCGATGTAGAGACTCACGTTCCTGTCGCCACTCCCCTTATAGTGACGGTACAGGTAGTCCGTCGGTTTTAGTACGGTTATTACCTCGGAACTGAACTGGGTTTGGGAAACCATCTGCCATGTATTGACCACGGCGGGGAATTCTGCCAGGGGTTTGGCAACTGGAACCGATCTGTCGGCGTGGAAGTGGAGATACCCCCAGGATGCCGTCAGGATAAGGTACAGCAGAATAAAACGTGTCGTACCAATCATGGTTTTTCCTTACTCAGCGTCGCTCCGACCAGGAGCAAAGAAGCAAATGCACAGATAAAGACCGTAATCCCGGCACATTCATGAAAGAACCCTTCTGCCGCGGCCGCACCCCAGTACTGGGCCAGAATCCCCGTGACGATCACCCGAACCGCATTGGAGAAGATGGCAATAGGGATGGCGGAGATAATGACGAAGGTCCTCTTCATTGCCGTTATCCGGAGGTAGAAAGCATAGGCGGTACTGATGGCGAGGAGGGAAATCATGGATCTCATGCCGCTGCAGGCATCGGCAACCTGAAGGGTGGAGGCCGGAAACATAATGATATTTCCATCCCGTACCACGGTAATCCTGATGAACTGGAGGAACCAGACGGAGATTCTGCTGACGAAGAGCTGAAGCGGGAAGGCAAAGGCGTTGTACACAATGTACGGCAGAGGTACCATGAAGAGCAGATAGAAGATCGGCATACGGACCGATTTGAATACGTGGCTGCCAAAGAGGTAGAGGACCATTCCTGCGAGGAATGTTACGATGGAGGTGCGCAATGTAAAATATTCCGTGCCGAGGAAAGCCAGAGTCACCTGGCAACCGGCCAAGAGAATCACCACTAAACCAAAGTTACTTGGCTTCACGGGGGAATTCTTCAATTCATCCAGTTGGCGGTACACGAAGTACCCCGCGATCAGCGGGATGAGGAATCCGTGGGAATAGTTATTGTCTTCATACCACTGCATGACCATTCCCGGTACTATGGAGGAAAAAAGTCCCGCCAGCAGTAAGAGGGCAACGACAAGCCGTATCCTGTGGACCTGGATGGCTTCGGATAAAGTCATCGAATTCTCCGGATGTGAGACAGAGTGGTATGACAACCTAGATGGCTTACATCGCTGAACATCACAAATCATGCCAGCATTATTGTTTTAATATTCTTGGGATAACAGCATGTTATGCTTCTTGGTGTTGTGTTTTCTTTACAGGGATATGTTAGGAAAGTATCGGGAAAAAATGACGTCGAGGAGGGGAGTGTGATACGAGAGCGGTTCGCGTAAATGTTAATAATTTTACTGCTGTTAAGTTTAGAGCGGTGAAAGGATTGCTCCTGGGAATGACCATCTGTGATGACGCCAGCTTTCCAGTGAAAATCCGTTTGATGCTATGTGGTTGAGAGTGATCACTGTATCTCGACCAGAGAATGATCGCCGATATTCATTTTCCTGAAGGAGCCGACAAGGTGGACGGCTGTGCCAAGAATGGAATCCTTCAGCACCACGTTTTGGATGTTGCTATTGCTGTTGATGATGGAATCTCTAACAAAACTCTGATTAATGACCGAACCGGATGCGATGGAAACGTTCGGCCCGACAACACTGTTGCGAACCAGCGCCCCTTTTTCAATATGGACAGGTTCGATGAGGACTGTGTTTATCGTTTCGCCGTGGATGTGATGGCGGCCTGAGAGCAGAAATTTGTTGGTTTCCAGCAGGGTGTCCGGCGTCCCGCAGTCGAGCCATTCGTCTATCTCAGGCGCACGCAGCTTCAATCCATCGGCGATCATCCTCGAGAATACGGCCGGTAAGTAATACTCACCTTTTACCTTGTCCCCTGCCTGGATAGTTTCTTCCACATAATGCATGAACCGGTGACCGTCCTTCAGGTAGTACAGGCCGACCTGCGCGAGACGTGATACCAGCGTGTCTGGCTTTTCGACCATCCCGACAATGAGTCCGTCCTTAACCACATTGACGCCAAACCTTTGGTAATCGACGACTTCCTTGGAATAGACGAGTCCGTCGCAGTCAACGCACAGCTGGGATATTTCGGTAAGGTCGGTAACAAAAATCGTGTCATTGAAGACGATGAGAAGGTCGTCTCCTGCTCCGATATGGGGGACGGCCAATGAAACTGCATGGGCAGGACCCTGGCGCTCCTTCTGGACAATATACCGGCAGGTGATGGCTGGGAAGGTCTGCTCCATAAAGTCTCGAATCTGATTGCCGTTGTCATCAATGATGAAGAGTAACTCTGTTGGCACCAATGGGAGTATTCTCTGGACGATATGTTCCAGAACTGCCTTGCCGGCAACATGAACGAGAGATTTGGCCCTGGTGTGCGTGTGTGGACGGAGTCTCGTACCTTTGCCTGCTACCGGAAGAATGACTTTCATCGAATACCCCTTTGTACCGGCATTTGAAATGGAAAGCAGTAGACATTCATCCTTCTACAGAGAAAGAAATGTGCCAATTAGATAAGGTGTGAACTAACTACCCAATATTAAAGGTGTTAATGAAATGACGACGCTGTTACTTTCGTGGTCGCTGGAAGAGGAAGTATGACGGAATGCCCGGATAAAGGCGGCAATGCGGGAATGTTATATTTTGTCCCGATGTAACAATAATTGCGTGTGGCAGAAGAAAGTAAATACAGAGGAGAGGAGTGAAGAAAGGCGCCGGGTCGACCCGTCGCCTGTATCTTTCGTGGAGGGATGCCGCCCCGGCCATCGACCGGGGCGGCAGGTCCTTCATTACG
>Ga0335085_10002814_pt1 | contig 31644 bp, 30 predicted proteins | sample Lox_Sample_45_FD_206712 | JGI IMG/M metagenome (GOLD analysis project Ga0335085, IMG submission 206712) | Soil microbial communities from Loxahatchee National Wildlife Refuge, Florida, United States - Lox_Sample_4.5 | ecosystem: Environmental > Terrestrial > Soil > Wetlands | place: USA... | reverse complement strand
TACCGCGGTCCGCTCCTCGCCGGAGAGAGCAAGGCGTGGATCAGGCAGCCGCAGAGTGACTATCGCGACACCCTGGTGCGACTCGTGACGACGGCGGCTCAGGCGGCCGAGCGCGCCGGACGCGTCGATGAGGCCATCGATCTCTACCTGCGCGGCGGGGCGTGCGAACCGACGTCCGAGCCCTTGTGCTACCGGCTGATGCTGCTCTTGAACCGCGCCGACCGTGTGGCCGAGGCCATCGAGGCGTACCAGCGCCATCGGAGCGCCTGTCAGGGGGACTCCGGCCACCCGCCCCCCTCCGCGCAGATCCGCGACCTCGAGCGCCTGTTGCAGAGCCGCTCGAGTCCCGACACACAAGCGCGACTGGATGTAAGCGACCTGTGAGCGAGCGGCGTGGCGGCCTTGTTAGCGTGCACCTGAAGCCCATGGCCCGAGGAAACGCACGCCGATGTCGACGACCACGCCCTGCCGGAGCTCCCGCGCACTCGCGCTGCTCTTCTGCTGCGTAACGCTCGGCGGCTGCGTCTCGCTCAAGCACTACGCGGTCGATCGCCTCGGCGATGCGCTCGCGGCCGACAGCTCGGCCTACGCGAGCGATGACGATCCGGAGTTGGTTCGCGCCGCCGCCCCGTTCGGTCTCAAGCTCACCGAGAGTCTGCTGGCGCAGTCGCCCAGACACACCGGGCTGCTGACCGCGGCCGCGAGCGGCTTCACCCAATACGCCTACGCGTATCCGCAGCAGGACGCGGACGCGCTCGAGAGCCGCGACGTCGACGCAGCCTTCGCGTTGAGAATGCGCGCCCGAACGCTGTACCTCCGCGCCCGGGACTACGGCCTGCGCGCGCTCGAGACGCGCCACGCCGGCTTCAGCGCGGCGCTCGCTCGGGCGCCGGCGGCCGCCGTCGCCCGCCTCGATGCGCGCGACGTCCCCGCGCTCTACTGGACGGCGGTCGCCTGGGCGGCGTCCATCTCTCTCGGCAAGGATTCGCCTCAGGCGCTCGCCGATCTGCCGCGGGTTGACCTCTTGGTGCGGCGGGTGCGCGAGCTCGACGCCGACTTCGACCGGGGGGCGCTGCAGACCTTCCTCGTGAGCTACGACATGGGGCGGCCGGGGGCGCGCGATCCCGCGGCCGAGGCTCGCCGCGCCTTCGAGCGCTCGGTCGAGCTCTCGGGCGGTGGGCGCGCCGGTCCCTACGTCGCACTCGCGGAAGCGGTCAGCGTGCGCGCGCAGAACCGGGACGAGTTCCGCGCGAGTCTTGAGCATGCGCTCGCAATCGATCCCGGCGCGCAGCGTGAGTGGCGGCTCGAGAACCGCATCATGCAGCAGCGCGCCCGCTGGCTGCTCACGCAGACCGATCAGCTCTTTCTCGACGACAGCGGAGGAGACGCGCATGACCGACCCGTTCCGCAGACAGCTCATTAAGGCGCTGCCGGCGGCGCTCGGAGCGGCGCTGCTTGCGCCAGGCGCGCACGCCGATTCGCATCGGCTGCGCTTCGCGACCCTGATCCCACGCGGCTCGCTCTACCATCGGGCGCTGCTCGAGGTCGGCGAGGCGTGGCGGCACGCCGAGGGCGGAGATCCTCAATTCACGGTGTTCACCGACGGCGTGCAGGGGGACGAAGCCGATATCGTGCGCCGCATGCGCATCGGTCAGCTCTCGGGCGCGATGATCTCGGTAGTGGGCCTGAGCGAGATCGACCCCGGCACCACGGCGCTCCAGTTCATGCCGCTCATGTTCCGCTCCTGGGAAGAGGTCGACGCCGCCGGGCGCGAGCTGCGCCCGCTCCTCGAGCGACGCATGGCCGAGCGCGGCTTCGTGGTGCTCTACTGGGGCGAAGCCGGCTGGGTGCGCTTCTTCTCCACGACCCCCGCGGTGCGCCCCGGCGATTTCAAGCGCCTGAAGCTCTTCGCTTGGAGTGGCAGTCCTGCGCAGGTCGATCTCATGAGGGCTCTCGGCTATCAGCCGGTGGTGCTCGAGACGGCGGACATCCTCCCCGGGCTCGAGACCGGGCTGATCGACGCCGTGCCGCTGATTCCGACCTGGGCGCTCGCCTCCCAGGTCGACACCCTGGCGCCGCACATGCTCGAGATGCGCTGGGTACCGATCGTGGGCGCCGCCGTCATGACCCGCGCCGCCTGGGACGGCGTGAGCCCGGCGGGGCAGGCGGCGCTGCGCCAGGCATCGGTGAAGGCAGGCCAGGATCTGCGCGCGGCGCGCGAAAGCCAGGACCGCGGGGCGATCGAGGCGATGGAAAAGCGCGGCCTCAGGATCCACGCGCTCAACCCCGAGGCCGAGGCCGAGTGGCGCGCGCTGGCCGCGGCCACCTATCCGCGCATCCGCGGCGGCATGGTGCCGGCGGACGTCTTCGATACGGTCGAGAAGGCGCTCGCAGACTTTCGCGCCGGACACCCCTCCGCATGAGCGCGGTGCTGCTCGCAGACTCGGTGACGGCCGCTGCGCCCGCACCGGCCGACCCGCTGCTGCGCGCCGAGAAGCTGCTGCTGAGCGCAGCTCTTGCGCTCCTCGTAGCGCTGCCCCTCGCCGAGACGCTGCTGAGGCGCGTGCTGCACGCCGGGATCCCGAGTGGTCCGCAGCTCGTGCAGCACCTCACGCTCATCGTGACCATGCTCGGGGCCGCGGCCGCAGCGCGCGACGGCCAGCTTCTCACCCTGTTCGAGTTCGCCGCCTTCGCCCCTCCCCGGGTGCGGGCGGTTGCCCGCGCCTTCGGTCACTGGGGGGCCGCCGCGGTGAGTGTGCTCCTCATCCTCGCCAGCATCGCGCTCGTCGCGAGCGAGCGGGAAGCGGGCACGATGCTCGGACTTGGCATCCCGCGCTGGGTGGTGCAGCTCGTGATGCCGGCGGGGTTCGCCGTGATCATGGCGCGGCTCCTGTGGCGCGCGAGTGCTCGCGCGGCGGTGCGCGCCGCCGGCCTCGGCCTGCTCGCCGCCGCATTTCTCACCGCGCCCTGGTGGCAGGGGCACGCCGAGTCGCTCTTCGTGCCGGCGGCGCTCGCGCTCGGCGGCGCGGCGCTCGCCGGCGCGCCGATCTTCGCGATCCTGGCCGGAGCGGCGCTGCTCTTGTTCTGGCGGCAGGGAGTGCCGATCGCCGCCGTGGCGCTCGATCACTACCGCATGATCGTGAATCCCTCGCTCCCGGCGATTCCGCTGTTCACGCTCGCGGGCTTTTACCTGGCGGCCGGGCGCGCCCCGACGCGCCTCACGCTGCTCTTCCAGGCGCTGTTCGGCCACTTCCGCGGCGGCGTTGCGCTGGCGGCCGTCGTGGTGGGAGCCTTCTTCACCGCGCTCACCGGCGCCTCCGGCGTCACGATCCTGGCGCTCGGCGGCGTGCTGCTGCCGCTCCTGACGCGGGCGCGGTACCGCGAGCGCGATGCCATCGGGCTCGTCACCGTTTCCGGCTCCGCGGGCACGCTCCTGCCGCCGTGCCTGCCAATCGTGCTGTACGCGATCGTCGCCAGGATCGGCATCGTCAAGATGTTTCTCGGCGCGCTGCTGCCGGCGCTCCTCATCGTCACCGCCGTCGCCCTCTGGGGCATGCGGCGCGATCCCCGCAGCGCCGCGGGGCTCCGGCCGTTCGAGGCGCGGCGCGCCTGGCGGGCGATCTGCCTCGCCAAGTGGGACCTGGCGCTGCCGCTGGTCGTGTTCGGGAGCCTGTTCGGCGGATTCGCGACGCCGGTGGAGGCGGCCGCGCTCACCGCACTCTACGTGCTCACCGTCGAGACGCTGGTGCACCCGGGCCTGCGCGGCTGGCGGCATTTGAGCGACGTCGCGAGCGAATGCGGGGCACTCGTCGGCGGCGTACTGCTGATCCTCGGCGTCGCGCTCGCGCTCACCAACTATCTGGTGGACGTCGAGTGGCCGAGCCGCGCGGTCGAGTGGGCGACGCACGCCATCCACTCGCGCTGGCTGTTCCTGCTCGCGCTCAATGTGCTGCTGCTCCTGGTCGGGTGCGTGATGGAGATCTGGTCGGCGATCGTGGTGCTGCCCCCGGTGCTCGTACCGTTGGGCGCCGCCTTCGGCGTCGATCCGGTGCACCTCGGGGTGATCTTCCTCGCCAACCTCGAGCTCGGGTACCTGACGCCGCTCGTCGGCGTGAACCTCTTCTATTCCTCGGCTCGCTTCGGGAAGCCGATCCTCGAGGTCTGCCGCGACGTCCTGCCGCTCATTCCGGTGCTGGCGGCAGGCGTGCTGGCGATCACCTACCTGCCGTGGTTGAGCACCGCGCTCGCGGCCCTGGCGCGCTAGGTGAGCTCGACCGGCTTGCCGTGCGGCGTACGGCGGTAGGCTTCCGCCCAGGCCTCCTTGCACCCCTCGAGCTCCGCAGCCGGCGACAGGCCCTTGGCGACGACCAGCCCCTCAAGAGCCGTCAGCCAGCAGTGGTAATAGCACGAGCCGTCGTCCGGCTCACCGCGCGCGGCGCTCGCTTTCAGCTCCGCGGCGAGAGCTGCCGCCCACTCCTTCCAGCTGAAGCAGCCTTGGCGGGAAAGCGACACGGCGAGCGCGAAGGCCGACGCCTGCCACGGCTCGGCAAACACCGGACCGTCCGCGTTCTGCGGCAGATTCGGCAGCTGCGTGAGATCGGACGGCGCGGGCGTGGGCTCAGGCCGCTTCAAGGTGATCGTCCCAAAGATCGAGGTAGACCGAATCCGTAGCCCGAGCCTCCGCCCCCCACAGATCGCGCGCCGTGAAGCGCACCGAGTAGAGGTGTTGGGGCTTGGGGCCGAGCCCGGCCACGAGACTATCGTTGAACACGAATACGCCGCGGTCGGCAAGAACGGTGCCCGGCTTGCCGCGTGCGTAGCGCGGCAGGCGCGTGTGCCCGGCCGGATTGATGTTGCGCGCGCGCACGCGCTCCCCGACGTGAAACTTCGCCACCGCGGGGACCGCGCTCGTGGCGGGAAACCCGCCCGCGAAGGTCGGCCGCACCTCCTCGGCGCGCAGCATGTGGCGGCCCTTCACGTTGCCACCCTCGGCGACGCCGGTCTCGAGCTCCCGGCGCGTCACAAAACCGTTCTTGACCAGCAGCTCGCTGAAGGCCACGAGCCAGCGCTCGTAGTAGCTAATGCGCAGGTACTCGGCCGGCGGCACGAGCTCGCGCTGGTAACGTCCCGAGCCCGAGGGCCAGTCGCCATCGAACACGTTGTACATCGCGAATACACGCCCCTCCCACGGGGCGTGGAATACCGGCTCGTTCCTCTCGGGAGTCACCGCTCCCATATCCTGCATCCCGCCCATGTCGTGGACGCCGTTCATGCGCGCGCCTCCGGGGCGCTGACGCGCGCGACGCCCACCATCGAGTCGCGGGTCACGAGAGCTGCGAGCTCGTCTTCGCTCAGCGCCTCGCTACCTGCGGGCCGCTCCGGCAGCACGAGATAGCGCACCTCGGCGGTGCTGTCCCATACCCGTACCTCGACCTCGCCCGAGAGCTCCGTGCCGAACTCCTTGAGCACGCCGCGCGGGTCGATCACCGAGCGGGCGCGGTAGGCCGCCGACTTGTACCAGACCGGTGGCAATCCGAGCACCGGCCACGGGTAGCAGGAGCACAGGGTGCACACGACGAGGTTGTGGACGCGGGGTGTGTTCTCGACGACCACCATCTGCTCGCCCTCCGCCCCGCCGTAGCCGAGCTCGGCGATGGCGGCGGTGGCGTTGCTTAGGAGCCGCCGCTTGTAAGCCGGATCCACCCACGCCCGGGCGATGACCCGGGCGCCGTTGCGCGGCCCGGTCTGGCGCTCGTAGTAATCGACCACGGCATCGAGCGCCGCGCGGTCCACCAGTCCCTTCGCCACCAGTACCGACTCGAGCGCCTTGGCGCGCAGCGCCGGGTCTGAAGGGACCGCCTGATGGTCTGCCCCGTGGTCGTGACCATGATCATGATCGTGATCGTGATCGGGGGCTTGCCCCTCGGCGAGGCGCGGCGTAACGGCCGCCCCCGCGGCGGTCAGCGCCGTGGTCAGCAGGTCGCGGCGTGTTGTTGTCATGCGATCCCACCTCCGGGGGCAGCTCGAGGTCGCCGCGAGTATAGGCCGGAGCGGCGCGCTGCGGCACAGGGCATCACGCTCGCGCGCCGCACCCAAAGAAAAGGCCCGGCCGGCTCATCGCCGGCCGGGCCCGATCGACGTTAGCTTACCAGCCGCCGCCGCCGCCGCCTTCACTCCCTTCCGCCACAGCCTCTACGAAGGCTGGAGCGTTCGGAGTGCCGAGGCCCGTCGCCGTGTCCCAGCCCGGTCCCGCCGAGAGCGTCGAGTCGACACCGAAGCTCAGCACGAACCAGCGCGTGGAATGCGGGCTGTTGTAGAGCGCGCTGAGGAAGCCCGGGTTGTTGTCGAGCGGCGCCGCCAGCTCCGAGGCCCGCAGCGGATTCGTGCCGCCCGAATCCATGATGGTACCGGTGACGTTGTTCGGGGAGTTGGCCGCCTGGATGTCGTAGATCGCTCCCGACCAGAAGGGGATCCGGTACAGCCGTGGCGCCGCCTGCCCGAGCAGATGATGCGCACGCTGGGTGGCGATGCCCCACAGCGCCGTGAACATCGGACAGGCGAGGCTCGTGCCGCCGATCGCTCCGATCCCGAAGTGGTGGCCCGACGAGTCGGTGCTGAAGATGATCTCGACACCGGTGTAGGGATCGGCGACCCAGGAGATGTCGGGCGTGCCGCGGCGATTGCCCGGGACACCCCACTGCCAGGCCGGCTTCGGGTAGGTGTCGCTGAACCCGCCCGTGCCGCCGTAGACGAAGCCCTGGTTGTTCGGCACATCGAGCGGCGGGCTGCCGAGGGCGACCGTGTCCACGATCTCGGTGATGGTGTTGCCCCAGGCGGTCTGCACGCGTATGCGCTTGTTGGCGTCGAGACCGACGCTCACGCCGCCCACGCCCGTCGCGAAGGGCGAGCTGGCAGGCCAGCCGGCGGAGGTGTAGATGCCGCCGAGCTGACTGGCGTTGTCGCCATAGTCGCCGGTGCTGAAATCCACCGAGATCCCCGCCGCGCCGATCGCCTGCAGCAGTCCGTCGGCCGCGTTGTAGAACTCCGAGTCGCCGGCGATACCGATGTCGAAGCCGCTCCAGCTGTTGGAGATGGCGACCACGCCCGGCGTCTCCGCCGCCGCAATGATCCCCGTGAAGAGGTCATTGAAGGAATTGGTCGGCGTGACGACGAGCACGATCTTCGCTCCCGGTGCCACCGAGTGCACCCACTCGACGTCGAGCGTCGTTTCCTCGGCCCAACCCGCGTTGGCATCGGTCGAGAACACCGACTCGGTCGGCGTGCCGATGATGGTGAGGTTCGCCGGCGGCAGTCCCATGGCGGCGGAGAACACCTGCACGTCGGTGGCAATCGTGGTCGAGCCGTAGGCGTCCACGATGGCGATCGTCGTACCGGTGCCGTCGAGACCCCGCTTGTAGAGCGAGGTCAGGTTGTAGGCCGTCTGCAGATCGCTCGGCTGGTAGGCGCAGGGGGCGAGGGTCCCGAGCGCCATGTTGCCGATGGGCGCACCGTAGCGGTTCCCCTGGTACGTGGCGCTCACGCCGCCACCCGAGAAGCTCTGCGTGGTCGTCCCCTGGAAGCACTGTGCCGAGTAGAAGAGGCCGTTCGACTGAGCATCGAACGACACCCACTGCGGCGGCAAGCCCTCGGCGTCAGCCGTGGTGTGAACGCTGGTTCCCGCCTTGCGGCCGACGTGCGCGATCTGCGGTTCCGCCGTGAGGCTCGACAGTCCGCCGACGGCGGCCACCAGCGGCTCGAGGTCGGGCGGGAGAGTCGCGCTGCGCTCGCTGGCACGGAAGTGACGTCCGAAGAGCTCGTACTGATGCAGCTGCACCTGGAAGGCGCTCTGCACGCGCGCCACCGTCCCGGAAGCCTTGACGTACAGGTTGTCCCGGCCGGGGCTCACGCTGAAGCCTTGGCTCCTGAGGAACGCAGTGACTTTGGCGACATCCGCGGCGCTCGGCGCGTGCTGCGCGCGCAGCTGCTCCATCGAGAGATATGCGCCCTTGCCCGCCTGCTGATCGGCCACCAGGGCATCGAGCCCCTGCTGATCGTGCATCTTCATCCAGACGGTGATCTCGATGGGGCTGGCGGCATCCGCGGGACCCAGGTCAGTGGCCTTCGACAGGAGCGATGGTCGTCCGCTCGCAGCTGCGGCGGCAGCCGCGACGCACAGGCAGGCGGCGATCAGAGTCAGGAGTCTCTTCATGGCTTCCCTCGCGATTGTTGGCGTTATGCGGGGCGTCCCTGCGGAAAGAGACACGCGCCATCCCCAGGCGCGCGGTTTTTGTGAGCGGAAACGTACGCCGCCGGTTGCCTGCAAGTCAACAACGGCGACGCGCGGCGCGCGTGCGGACGTTCCCGCGCGGCCTTCACTTGCGACATCTTATGTTAACCGCACTGCAACGATCGCCGACTATGCTCGCCACCCCCGCGCCTACGAGGCCGGGTCGCCCTTGAGAATGGCCGCGGTTACGCGGTTGCGGCCGTCGTTCTTGCTGCGATAGAGCGCCGCGTCGGCGATCCTGAGGACCCGCTCGGCGAGACGCGTCTCGCCCGACGGCACACGGTCCATGCCGCACAGGCCGAAGCTGGCGGTGACCTGCAGAGTCCGCTTGACGGCCTTGAACGCCGGATGGCTCACCGCAGCGCGCAGCTTGCGCGCCACCGCCACCGCCGCCTGATAATCGGTCTCCGGCATGACGATGGCGAACTCCTCGCCGCCGATCCGCGCGACCCAGTCGACACCCTTGCGCAGCTGCCGCTGCAATCGCGGGCCGAACTGTCTGAGGATGTCATCCCCGGCGGCGTGACCCAGGGTGTCGTTGATCTTCTTGAAGAAGTCGATGTCGCACAGGATGAGCGAGAGGGACCGGCCGTAGCGCGCGGCGCGCTCCACCTCGCGCGGGAAATGCTTGCCGAAGAAGCGCCGGCTCGCGACCCGCGTGAGATCGTCGGTCGCCGAGAGCTTGCGGTTCTCGGCGAGCGTGATGCGCAGCACCGCCTCGAGCTCGGCGATGCGCCGGGCGGCCCCGATCCGCGCATCGAACTCACGTTCCGACACGCGCCGACCGACGCAGTCATCGGCCCCGGCGGTGAGTCCCGCTTCGCGCTCGGCCGAGTCATCGATCTCGGCGACGTACAGGATGTAGGGAGAGCGCTGCCCGGCGCGGGCGCGGAGCTTGCGCACGACCTCCGCACTGTCGGTGAGGATGACCGGACGAAACTCCGCCTCGAAGCGCCGCAGCGCCTCCGCCTCGCTGTCGACCGACTCGCAGTCGAGTATGTCCGGGCGCACGCGCTGCTCCATGAGCGAGCGCATGGGCGCGTCCTCGAACACCAGCAGCGCCTTCGGCGGCGGCAGCACCCGCACCATCACCGCGACGGTTGCCGTGGTCCCTTCATCCGAGGTCGGCGGCTTGTGGCCGCGCCGCTCGAGCACCCGCTGAATGACCGTGGTGTGGCCGCCGCCCGCCATCCGCCCCCTCCGGTGCGCTTAACGGCGCACTCCGCGGTGAAGATTACCGGCCGGAGCGCGCGAACACTATGCGCGCCCGGCGCGCCTCACGGCGCTCGCTCGACACGCTCGCGCAGCCCCGAGAGGGCCGCGGGCACATCCTTGCGCAGCGAGCGATTGACGAGCCACTGGGGGATCCAGAAGCCCGGGTCGACGTACATCTCGTGCTCGACCACGGTGGCGACCCCGTCGGCGGTCGGGGTCAGCAGCCAGCTGCCCTCCTGCTGCTTGAGATCACCGCTGATCCGGTGGAAGTCGATGCGGTGCGGCCGGTCGTAGTCGGCCCGGAAGACATAGCGGACTGCGGGCAGGAACCAGGAATACGTGATCGCCTGCTCGAAGTCCTCCCAACGCCCGTCGGGCGCGCCGTCGACCCGACGGCACTGCTCGAGTCCCGGAACGAACAGCAGGAGCTGCCGGCAATCGGTCATCACGGCCCAGATGGCCTCCGGCTGGGCCCGGATCAGCACCGCGGCGCGCACCCGGCCGCGTGGATGGTCGGGATCGGCCTCGGCGGCGGACTGCACCACGACCTCCCGCTGCACGAGCCGCCGTTGCACCTCGGGCTCCGCGGTCCAGCTCGGCTGCGCGGCGGCGCGGGCGAGCGGCATGAGCGAGAGGCCCGCCAGCACGAGCGTACTCAGGGCCCAATCCAGGGAACGCTGTCTCATTGCGCGCCGGAGTCCATGCGGCGCGATGGTGCGCCTCTCGTTAGTGCGCCCAAGTGCGCCGCGCGTTCATCGCACCGGCGCGATTACCGGCGGATGCCAAAACAGAACGGATCCCGCTCATCGAGCAGCAGGGTCGCATCCGCGTTCACGAAGGCGCTGCCGCGGATCGTGGGAACGATGCCGGCGCCGGCGCGGCGGTAGCTGGCGCGGAAGGAGCTGCCGATGATGCTCTCCTGAACCCACTCGGCGCCCTCGGCGAGCTTGCCGTCGGCGGCGAGACAGGCGAGCTTGGCGCTCGTGCCTGTGCCGCACGGCGAGCGGTCGTAGGCGCTGCCCGGACAGAGCACGAAACTGCGGGCGTTCGCGCCCGGGAGCCGCGCGGGACCCAGGAGCTCGACGTGATCGACCTGCGGGTACCCCTGAGCATTGACGGCCGAGCGCACCCGCGCGCAGTAATCCGTGAGCGTCGCCAGGTTGGCGAGGCTCAGGTCCTGGCCGTGAGTCTCGCTGAGAAAGAACCAGTTGCCGCCCCAGGCGACATCGCCCGTCACCGCTCCGATGCCCGGCACCTCGACGCGCACCGCACGCGCCTCGCGGCGGCTCGCGACGTTGGTGACGGACACGGAGGAGTCCTCGTGCAGCGTCGCGGTCACCACCCCGACGGGCGTCTCGATGCGATGCTCGCCGCAGGCGATGCGGCCGAGGTAGGCGAGCGTCACCGCGAGCCCGATGGTGCCGTGGCCGCACATGCCGAGATAGCCCGCGTTGTTGAAGAAGATCACTCCGGCGGCACAGGACGGGTCCGCGGGGCGTACCAGCCACGCTCCGACGATCGCATCGGACCCGCGCGGCTCGTTGACGACCGCCGAGCGGAACTCGTCATACCGGTCGCGCAGCAGCGCGAGACGCTCGCTCAGCGGACCGCCGCCGAGGTCGGGGCCGCCTTCGACGACTACGCGCGTCGGCTCGCCACCGGTGTGCGAGTCGACGATGCGGATGCGCCTCATGCCGGGCGCGTGGCGAGCGCCTTCTCGACCAGCGCGGTGACCTGCGCGCGCCGCGCGCCCGCGAGCGGCAGCCGCGGCGGCCGCACGCGCTCGGAGCCGCGTCCGAGGAGCTGCTCGGCGAGCTTGATCGACTGCACCAGGTCATGCTCGGCATCGAGGTGCAGCAGCGGCATGAACCAGCGGTAGATGCGCCGGGCGCGCTCGAGATCGCCCTCCTCGAGCGCGGCATAGAGCGCGAGCGATTCGGCGGGGAAGACGTTGGTGAGTCCGGAGACCCAGCCGCGCGCCCCGAGCGTGAGCGCCTCGAACACCACGTCATCGAGGCCCGCGAACAGCACGAAGCGCTCGCCAAAGGCATTGAAGAGGTCGGTGATGCGGCGCGGGTCGGGCGCGGACTCCTTGATGGCGACGATATTGGGCACCTCGGCGAGGCGCTCGAGCGTCGGGATCTCGATGTTGACCCGATAGGACGGCGGATTGTTGTAGAGCATGATCGGGAGCGAGGTGGCCGCCGCGATCGTGCGGAAGTGGTGCTCGAGCTCGGCCGCCGTCGGCACGTAGACCATGCCCGGGAGCACCATGAAGCCCGCGGCGCCGAGGCGCTCGGCATCGCGCACGAAGGTGACCGCGGTGGCGGTGGTGAACTCCGACACGCCGACGATGATCGGCACCCGCCCCTCGGTCACCTCGACCGCGCCGCGCAGCACCGTGCGCTTCTCGGCGGCGCTGAGTGAGTTGCCCTCCCCAACCGTGCCCATGAGCACGAGCCCGTGCACGCCGTCGCGCAGCAGCGCTGCCTGCACCGACTGCGTGGCGCGCAGGTCGAGCTCCAGCGCCGCATCGAATTGGGTCGTGGCTGCCGGGTACACCCCGGTCCAGTTGCAGGCGAGGTGGGCTGACATGGCCGGGATCCTATACGATCGGTAAACAGACGGCCAACGCACACACACGCGCTGGAGGTGAAGGCATGACCCTGACGCCCTTTCACGTCGCGATTCAGGTGCGCGACATCGCCGAGGCGCGCCGTTTCTACGGCGGGGTGCTCGGTTGCGCCGAGGGGCGCAGCGATCGCGACTGGGTCGACTTCAACCTCTATGGGCATCAGCTGGTGTGCCACTTGAACCCGAGCCTCGGGCCGCACGGACGCATCCCCTCGCTCTTCAACCCGGTCGACGGGCACGGAGTGCCGGTGCCGCACTGCGGGGTGGTGCTCGAGCCCGCGCAGTGGCGCGAGCTGGCCGCGCGGCTGAAGGAGCACCAGGTCGAGTGGGTGCTCGAGCCCGGCACGCGCTTCGCGAACCAAGCCGGCGAGCAGTCGACCTTCTTCATCCTCGACCCGTCCGGCAACGCCCTCGAGTTCAAATCGTTCCGCGATCTCGGCCAGTTGTTCGCGCGTTAAAGGCGCGCGCGCACGAAGCCGAAGTCCGGCCACAGCGCCGCAGGCGACGCTTGCCCTAATGCAACAGCGCCGTGGCCTGATCGAGCGCATCGCAATAGCGCGCCAGCACCGCCGCGGTGATCGGGATGTAGGCGGCGGCCTCCTCCCAGCGCTTCGCTTCGATCGCCTCGCGTACGCCCGGCAGGGTCTTCACCCCATAGCCCGTCAGCATCCCGGGCGCGTAGATGAAGTGCCGATACCACTCGCGTCCGGGAAGGCCGCGCGCGTCGGTGAGCCTCTGCTCCATGCCCTGGAGCAGCGCATTCAAGCGCGCGCGATGCGACGGGTCGAGCTTCAGGCTGCCGGCGAGCAGCTGCGCGTAGGCCTCGTCATAGGCACGCGCGCTCGCCTTGAGGCGCATGACGACGCTGTCGAGCGGCGCGAAGTCGAGCGCTGGCACTACCGGCTCGCGCGCCGGCGGCGCCACGGCGCGCGTCGGGTCAGCGGCGAGCCCGAACGCATTCGAATCGAGCAGCCGCGCAAGCTCGGCGCTCTTCTTGCGTCTTTCCTCGACGGCGCCGTGCAGCTCCTCGGCGTAGGCGCCGATCGTATCGGCAAAGCCCGTGAATTGCAGCGGCAGCACGTCTGCGTCCGCCATGCGCAGCACGACGTGCCCGGCGGTCTCGGCCTCGGCGACTCCGTAGGCGAAGGTAGGATCGCCGAAGCGCACGTAGTGATCGAAGGAGTCGTAGGTCGAATGATAGACGCCCGCCTGATCGTCCTCGCCACTGAATCCGAGGTCGAGTGCGGTGAGACCTAAGTGCTGCAGGAACGGCGTGTAGTCCGAGCCCGAGCCGAGCGCCCGCAGTGCCAGATCCCCACCCGCCGCGGCGAGGCGCGCCTCACGGTGCATCTGCGCCTGGTCGGCCTCGTCCTCGTCGGCGGGCGCATGCCCGTAGCTGCGCACCAGGGTGCGAGCCCGCAGCCGCGCCTGCACGCTCACGCCGGTCTCGGGATCCTTCACGCCCGCGGCGACTTCGTTGACGAGATGCTGGAGCGAATGGCTGCCGCCGGCGGAGAGAAAGCCGCGCGCGTTGCTGTCGGAATTGAGGTAGAGCACGGCGTTCCTGGTGAGCTCCGACGCGTGCGTCTCGGCCCACTCGGTCGAGCCGAGGAGCCCCGGCTCCTCCCCGTCCCAGCTGGCGTAGACCAGCGTGCGTTTCGGCCGCCACCCGCCCTTCAGCAGCGCCCCGATCGCCTTCGCCTCCGCCAGCATGGCGACCTGGCCCGACAGGGGATCCCAGGCGCCGAACACCCAGCCGTCGCGGTGATTGCCGCGCACCACTAAAGTCTCCGGGCTCTCGCTCCCGGGAATCTTCGCGATGACGTCGTAGAGAGGCTTCAGGCCCCAGTCCGAATGGATCGCGAGGTGCACCTTCGCAGGTCCGGCCCCCATGTGATAGGTGAGCGGCAGCGCGCCGCGCCAAGCGGGCGGAGCCACCGGTCCCCCGAGCGCGGCAAGCAGCGGCTGCGCGTCGGCGTAGGAAATCGGCAGCACGGGGATCTTGAGGATCGTCTTCGCGTCCGCGATCGCGAGGCGCTTCGCATCCTTGGTCGCTCCTACCCCCGGGGTGAGCGGATCGCCGCTATAGAGCGTGAGGTCGATCACCGAGCCGCGCTGCACTCCCTCGGGCGGGCGCCAGCCGCCCTTCGGGTACGCATCGCCCTGCGAGTAGCCATCCTCGTGCGGGTCGGAATAAATGATGCAGCCGAGCGCGCCATGTTCCTGCGCGAGCTTCGGCTTCAGTCCCCGCCAGCCCGAGCCGTAGCGGACGATGACGATCTTCCCCTTAACATCGATACCGCGGCGCGCGAGCTCCAGATAGTCCTTCGCCATGCCGTAGTTGAGATAGACGAGCTCGCCGGTGACATCCCCATCGGCGCCGTACACGTTGTAAGGCGGCATGATCCCGGGCACCGCCGAGGTCGCATCGCCCTCGACCGGCGGCTCCGTCAGGCTCGCGCGGAAACGGGTCGGCGCGACGAGCTCGAGGGTGTGCTCTTTCAGCGTCGGATACAGCACGTCGAACACCTCGATCTGCGCCTGCCAGCCCCATTGCTGGAACAGATCGCGCACGAACTCGGCGTTGGCCTTGTCGTGCGGCGAGCCCACCTGGTTGGGGCCGGCGGCGAGCGTCTTCAGCCACGCGCGCAGCTCCGCGGGGTTGAGCTGCGCATCGAAGCGCTGTTCGAGCGAGCGCTGTGCGGCCCCCTCCCCGGCCGTGAAGCCAAAGAGCGGCGCTGCCCCATCACCTGCCGCGGACGCGGCGACGAGCGGAATCAGAGCCGAAAGCATCAGCAACCACGGGTGCGCAGCGCGGCGCGCGCGAGCGCGGCTCGCGCTCCGGTGAGAGGCGTTCATCGGGTCTTCCGCTCCTCTTGTCTGGGGGCGATACGCTACCATGGGCGGTCGGAACTGCCTTGACGGCGTGGCGAGGGGATGGGGCAAGACGGGGTGCGGCAAACGGGACCGGGGGACGGGAATCTCTTCTCGCGCAGGCGTGCCTTGCAGAGCCTCGCCGCCCTGGCGTTGCCCGCGGCGCTCGGCAGTTGCAGCCGGCCAGACCCCAATTCACTCATCGTGGGCGGCCTGCCGGTGACCTGCAATCTCACCCTGCCCGTGGCGTGCGTCGGCAGGAATGCCCTCAACCGCTCGCTTCCGCCCGGGGCACCCCGGTTCCACTACGAGTACGGCAAGTACAACGGCTGGCCGGAGATAAAGGAGTCGCTCATGGCGGGGCGCATCCAGGCGGCCTACATGCTGGCGCCGCTCGTCATGGATCTCGCGGACAAGGGCATCCCGCTCAAGATCGTCTCCCTCGGACACCGCTCGGGTGCGGTGATCATGGTGCGCACCGATTCGCCCTACCAGCACTTCCGGCAGCTCGCGGGCAAACGTATCGCGGTGCCGAGCCGCTTCGCGGTGGATTTCCTGTTCCTGCGCCGCATGCTCGCGCAAGAGGACATGCGCATCGATGCGATCGAGCTCGTCGAGATGGCCCCGCCGGACATGCCGGCGGCGCTCTACGCGAGAGCGGTCGATGCCTACTGTACCGGCGAGCCCTTCGGCGCCGCCGCGCAGAGTGCCGGCTACGCGCGGCCGCTGCGCATGACGCGCGATGAATGGCCGAAGTACATCTGTTGCGTCCTCACCGTGCGCGAGGAGCTCACCCGGGAGAACCCGGCCATGGTCCAGGACCTGGTGAATCAGGTTCTCGGCGCTGGCGTGTGGCTCGATGCGGAGCCTGCGAACCGCGAGAAGGCGGTCCGGATCGCCGCGGGCCCTGAGTTCTTCAACCAGGACCCGGCGATCATCCGCTTCGTGATGCGCAACCCGAGCGACCGGGTGACCTACGGTGACCTGCGAATGATCCGTGCGGAATTCGAGGAGTTGATGCAGCTCTCGCTCGCGGCCGGGACGATCCCGCATCCCATTCCTTATGAGAAGTATGTGGATGAGCGCTTTGCGCAGCGCGCCCATCCGGCCGGGATTGCGCTGTGAAGCGCGCGAGCGCGTGAACGCGTCTCCTCTGGCGGCGGCAGCACTCGCGCTCGCGGGCGCGCTGGCGGGAGCGACCGAGGCGCCGGCTTTCAAAGCCGGCCTCTTCGACCCCCCGCGGCAGGCGCCGGACTTCTCTCTTGAGGGCACGGACGGCCACGAGCTCACGATGAGGCGTTATCGCGGCAAAGTGGTGCTGCTGGCCTTTGGCTACTCCTCTTGCACGGCGGTCTGTCCGGTGACGCTCGCGACCCTCGCCGCGGCACGCCGTGAGCTCGGCCCCCTTGCTGCGGATGTGCAGGTGGTCTACGTGACCGTCGATCCGGAGCGGGACGACCCCGCGCGCCTGCGGGCATTTCTGCATAAATTCGATCCCACCTTCGTCGGGGGTACGGGCACACCTGAGCGGCTCGCCGGCGTGCGCACGGACTACGGCATCAGCGCGCAGAAGATCACGACACCTGATGGCTATGCGTACTCGCATTCCTCTTTCACGTACCTGATCGACCGCGGTGGCCGGATACGCGCGCTCATGCCTTACGGGCACAGCCCCGGGGATTACGTGAACGACCTCAAGATCCTCCTGAAGGAGTGAGCCGTGCGCGCGCGCTCGCTCACCCTGCTCGCGATCGCGGCCGTGGCCGGGGCGGCCCTCACGTGGAGCGCCTTTGCGCCGATCCACACCGTATCCCGCAACGAAGTCTTCGTGATCCCGAAGGGCACCTGGGCACGGCGGATGTCAGGCGACAAGATCGAGATCCTGCCGGACCACATCCGCCTGACGCTCGGCCTGCGCGATATTCTCGTGCTGCGCAATCGCGACGAGGTGCCGCAGATCTTCGGGCCGACGCTGATGATGCCGGGCCAGAGTTTCGCGCTGCCGTTCGCGCAGGCGTCCGAGTACACCTTCGCCTGTACGGCGCACGCGAGCGGCCAGATGACGATCGTCGTGGAGCCCTACCCCGCAAACCCGTGGGCCAGGATTCGCTGGCGCACGCGCGAGCTCCTCGACCGGCTGCACGAGCCCGCGGGAGCTTCCTGAGCGTGCGCCGGCTCTGGCAAGCCTTACCGTCGCTGGCCGTGATCGGCGCGCTGATCGCGCTCTGGTGGGCAACGGTGCTCGCCACCCACAGCATCATCTTCCCCACACCCTGGGCGGTCGTCAGCGGCGCCTGGGAGCTGCTCGAGGACGGCACCCTCGCGCGGCACATCGCCGCATCGCTCATGCGGGTAGGCGTCGGCTTCGGGCTGGCAGTGCTGGTGGCGGTGCCGCTGGGACTTTGGATGGGCTGGGTGAGCGGGGCCTACCGGACGCTCAATCCGCTCTTTCAGATGCTGCGGCCGATCTCGCCGATTGCCTGGATTCCGATCGCGATTCTCTGGTTCGGCGTCGGCGACGCCTCACCCATCTACCTCATCTTCATCTCGTCGGTGTTTCCCATGGTCGTGCAGACCACCGTCGGCGTACATACTATAGAGAAGCGCTACTTGCGGGCCGCGGAGAACTTCGGCGTTTCGCGCCACACCCTCTTCAAGCGCGTGGTCATTCCGGCGGTGCTGCCGCAGATCGTGGTCGGCATGCGCATCGGGCTCGGCGTGGCATGGCTCGTGGTCGTGGCGGCAGAAATGATCGCGCTGCGCTCGGGGCTCGGATACATGATCATGGATTCGCGCAACGCCGGGAATCGCTACGATCTGGTGGTTGCCGGGATGATCATCATCGGTCTGATCGGCTTGTCCCTCGACGGCATCATGCGCCTCCTGGAGGGGTTCAGGTGGGTCAGGTGGCGCTATGCGCACTAAGATCGAAGTCCGGGACCTCAAGAAATCCTTCGCCTCGGACCAGGGGCTGCTCGCCGTCGTCGAGAACCTGAGCCTCAGCGTGCGCGACGGTGAGTTCGTCGCCATCGTGGGCCCCTCCGGTTGCGGCAAGTCCACCTTGCTCAACATGATCGCGGGCTTCGTCGCTCCCGACGCCGGCTCGGTGAGCATCGATGGCGTGCCGCACGCGAAGCCGAGCTCCCGGGGCATCCACATTTCGCAGCAGGGATCGGTGTTCCCGTGGCTGACCGTGCGGGAGAACCTGATGTTCGGCCTCAACGGACATGCGCCGGCCGCCAGCATCGAGATCGCCGATCGCTACGCCGATATCGTCGGGTTGCGGGGCTTCGAGAACAGCTATCCGCACGAGCTGTCGGGCGGGATGCTCAAGCGCACCGAGCTCGCGCGCGCGCTGGCCGTCAAGCCCGAGATTCTCTACATGGACGAGCCCTTCTCGGCGCTCGATGCGCTCATGAGCCTGCGCATGCGCAACGAGCTGCTGCGGATCCTCGCCCAGGAGCGCCACACAGTCATCTTGATCACGCACGACGTGGAAGAGGCGATCCACCTGGCCGATCGCATCGTCGTGCTCTCATCGAGGCCGGCCCGCATTCGGGCGACCTTCGAGGTACCGTTTCCCCACCCGCGCAAGCTCTCCAACGCCGATGCGCAGGAGCTGCGCGTGGCGATACTCGAGCAGTTGGGTGTCGCTCGCGACGAGCTCGGCTCCTAATCGGCGCCAGCTCCCGCGCTCTACCGCGAGGCACCGCCGCTGCACGGCTGCTCCCGCGCGCTCCGCCCATCGGCCTGGCGAGTCAACTTAATCTCCCCGCCGCCGGCACCTTGTCAAATCAGCGGGTCGGGGAGCAACATCGGAGCACTGCGGGCGCTCCTACCAGTATCCACAGGCCGCAGAGCGCACCGGGCAAACCCGGCGAACTACCACAACAACAGGGATCACCGCACTGCGTCGTCGCTGACAATCATCGGCCCCGAAAACAGGACCATTCCGATCTCAAGAAGCGCAAGGTCCGGACGATAACGGATCAGACCGCTTGCGCGCAGCCGGCTGATTCGTGCGTCCACGGAATGAGGGCATCATGGTTTCACTTAACCGCTGCGGATACTCTCAGGCGAGACTGCTCGTCGGCTGCCTCGGAGCCGCCCTGCTCCTGTCGGCGGCCGGGAACGCCGCGGGCGCGACGGCCACCACGACCATCACGGTCTCGGCGACGTTGGCCTCGACCTGCACCGTGAGCGCCAACCCGCTCAGCTTCGGCATTTACCAGCCAGGCCAGGGAAGCATGTCCGCGAGTACGACGCTTGCGGTCCGCTGCACCCGCGGTGCCCCGTTCAATGTGGCTCTCAATGCCGGTACCGGCGGTGGCACCGTCGCCCAGCGGCTCATGTCGCTCGGTGCCAGCCGACTGCAGTACAACCTCTACACCACCGCGGCGCATACCACCGTGTGGGGCGACGGAACGCAGAGCACCGCGACGGTGAGCGGGACCGGGCACGGTCTCATGAGTGCCGCGGCGATCACGCACACGGTCTACGGTCAGTTGCCCGACTCTGCGGCGAACGTGGATCTCGCCCCGGGGCTCTACAGCGACACGATCACGGTGATCGTCAGCTACTGACGCCGCTGTGACGCGCGCCGCGCGCCGCGACCTGCGACCTGGCTCACACTAGCGGCCGGCGCGCCCGAGCGGGCACGCGGCGGGGCTTCGACCGCGTCTCAGATCCGCCGGATTGCACCTCCCATGCATCCCGGAAATGGGACTTATGTCCGCAATTTCCCGAGCCTTTTCTTCACTATTGCCCTCAACAAGCGGCAGGGAGCCGCGTGCGGTTCGTCTTCAACAACGTTCGGGAGTTTTATGCGTAAGTCTATTGCTTCGCTCAGCGCCGGTGCGTTGCTGGCCCTCGCCGGCGCCGCCCAGGCCGCTCCGCCCAACCCCGCCACGACCAACATCGGTGTCTCGGCGACGGTGACCAAGAACTGCACGGTCGGTGCCACCGCCGTGGCGTTCGGGGCCTACTATCCGACTGCTGGCGCTCTCACGGCCAACAGCACGGTGTCGGTGAATTGCACCAAGACCACTCCGTTCACCGTGTCGCTCAACAAGGGCACGACGGCGGGTGGCTCGATCGCCCAGCGCCTCCTGACTGACGGCGGTGGTAACACCCTGCAGTACAACCTCTACAAGGATGCGGCGCTGACGATCGTGTGGGGTGACGGCACGGGCAGCTCGCAGACCAATGCCGGCGCCGGTGCGGGTATGGCGACCGCGGTGCAGTTCACCGCCTACGGCAGCCTGCCGGATGTCGCCTTCAACCAGGGCACGCAGCCGCCGGGCCTCTACCAGGACACGGTCACCGTCAGCGTCGCGTACTAAGGCGACATGAGGGCCATCGGGGCAACGCTACTCGCAATAGGTGTACTGGCTGCGGCCGCTACGGCCGCAGCCAGTACCTTGAGTGTTGCCCCGATCCGCGTCCAGTTAAGTTCAAAGGAGCGCACGGCGGTACTCACCGTGCGCAACCAGGAAGACTCGCCCGTGGTCGTGCAGGTGCGCCCGACCGCCTGGTCGCAGCCCGAGGGGCAGGACCAGCTCGACGATACCCATGAGCTCCTGGTCACACCGCCGATCTTCACCATCCCGCCGAAGGGGATGCAGGTGCTGCGGATCGCGCTGCTGCGCGAGCCGGACCCGGTGCACGAGCTCCCCTACCGTCTCGTGCTGTCGGAGATTCCGCCGGAGGTTCCTGCGGAGACGACCGGCCTGCGGGTGGCGCTGCGCATCACGCTGCCGGTGTTCGTCGCCGCGCGGGCGCACAGCGCTCCGGAGCTCGCCTGGAGCCACCGCTGGCTCCCCGATGGCACGCTCGAGATCGAGGCCGCGAACCACGGCACCGCCCATCTTCAGATCCTCGACTTCGACGTGCAGGGCGCCACCTCCGCCACCCCCGCGGACCTGCACGCCGGGAATTCGCACTATCTCCTGCCGGGCGCCGCGGCGCGCTGGCAGCTTCATCCGGGGAGCGACCTCGCCCGTGGCTCGCAACCGCTCACCCTTCACGGCCACTCGGACGCCGGCGACTTCACCGTCTCCAGCAGCCCGGGTGCCCCGTAACAAGCCGCATGCGCCATGGGGAAGCTGCACCGGAGCGCATCCGGAACCTGCGCAGTGCTCTTGTGGTTCCTTGCGGCCGCGGCGCACGCCGACGACGCCGGCACCCCTGACGCCGACTGGCGCCGGTCCGTACTCGAGCTGCGCGTGAACGGCGTGCTCTCCGGAGAGGACGTGGTCGCGCTGCGTGATTCCGGCGGCGGACTGTGGCTCGCCGAGAGCGACTTCGAGCGGCTGCGCCTGAAGCTCCCGGCGGCCCAGGCCCATGTCGCCGACGGCAAGCGCTACTACCCCCTCGCGGCGATCTCCGGCGCCAAGGTGGCGTTCGACGAGACGCGCAGCGCCGCCAGCATCAACGCACCCGCCAACGCCTTCGTGAGCTCGAGTCTCTCCCTCACCGGCGTCAACCGGCCGCCGATCTCACCGGCCGGGACGGGCGCCTTCTTCAACTACGAGCTCTACGGTCAGACCGGCCAGTATTCGGGCGCGGACGTCGCCAGCGGCTACGGCGAGCTCGGGATCTTCAGCCCCCTCGGCGTGCTCATCAACACGGGCGCCGACTCGAGCGCGGCGGGCGCGGGCGGCTTCGTGCGCCTCGAGAGCACCTTCAGCCACGACTTTCCCAACTCGCTCGAGACGCTGCGCCTCGGCGACGCAGTCAGCGTCCCCGGCACGTGGGGCGAAGCGGTGCGCTTCGGCGGGCTGCAATGGGGCACCAACTACGCGATCCGGCCGGACCTGGTGACGACTCCGCTGCTCGCGGCGACCGGCACGGCGGTGCTGCCCTCGACGGTGGAGGTGTTCGTCAACGGCCGCGCCGTCGGCTCGAGTGAGGTGCCCTCGGGGCCCTTCGTGATCAACCAGGTGCCGGCGATCAATGGCGCGGGCGATGTCAACATCGTGGTGCGCAACGCCCTCGGACAGCAGCAGATCATCTCGATGCCGTTCTACTCGGCGGCCGTGATGCTGCAGCCGGGACTGTCGCTCTACGACGTCGACCTGGGCCCGGTGCGCGAGAACTACGGCATCTCGAGCGGCGACTACGGTCCGCTCATCGCGTCGGCGACCTGGCGGCACGGCTTCAGCGCGCTCTTCACGGGCGAGATCCACGGTGAGGCCATGCACAACGGCCCATGGGCCGCCGGCATCGATCTCGCTCAGGGGCTCGATCACTGGGCGGTCGTGACCGCGGACCTGGCGGTCGGCGGCCAGAGCGCCACGTCCGGCCTCATGGGCAGCGGGCCCGAGCCCGCGAGCTCCGGAACTTACGCAGCCCTCGGCCTGCAGCACGTCGACCAGCGGCTCAGCATCATCCTCGAGGCGCAGCACGCCACCGCGGGCTTTCGCCAGTTGGGTGACGTGGGTGGCATACCGACTCCGATCGAGCGCAACCTGGCGCAGGTCGGCTGGAACATGGGACACCCGGGGAGCCTGCAGCTCGCGTGGGCATCGCAGCGCAACCCCGACGACACTCGTCAGCAGACCTTCAGCGCGACCTACTCGTTGAACATCGGACGGGGCAGCTTCAGCGCCTCCGCCAGCTATACCACCAGCGGCCCGACCGAGGACACCTTCGTCTCGGTCTTCTATGTGCTGCCGCTCGACAGCCGCCGCAACGTCTCGACGCAGTTTCGCTACGACAGCCAGCAGAGCTCGCCCAACGCCGCGCTGGTCGCGACGCTGCAGAAGAATCTGCCGCCCGGGCCCGGCGAGGGCTACCTGCTGTCCGCGGGCACCGACGGCAGCTACAACCTTCAGTACCAGCGCCAGTTCGACGCGCTCGAGGCGAGCGTGCAGGCGGCGCGCTACCTGGACCAGAGTGCCCAGAGCCTGACGCTCCTCGGCGGAGCTACCTTCATGGCCGGCGAATTCCGGGCCACGCGCACCGTCACCGACAGCTTCGCGACGGTCGAGGTCGGCGGGATTCCCGGGATCGCCGTGTACTCCGACAACCACCCGGTCGCGACGACCGACGAGAACGGCATCGCGGTCGTACGCGATCTGCGCTCCTTCGACGTCAACCGCCTGAGCATCGATCCGCTCGACCTGCCGCTCGATGCCGCGGTGGCCAATCCGCGCGTGCAGGTCGTGCCCCCTTACCGCAGCGGCATGCTGGTCGACTTCCCGGTGAAGCGCATTCATGCCGGCGTCTTCCGGCTGCAGCGCGCCGACGGCACAGCGGTACCGGCGGGCGCGACCGTCACGCTCGAGGGCGAGGACTTCCCGGTTGGCCTGGACGGGCTGGCCTACGTCACCAACTACGATCACGGCACCACGGGCGAGGCGCACTGGGCGGGCGGCAAGTGCACCTTCCGCCTGCCGCCGCCGCCCGCCGGTGAGCCGCAGCCGGATGTCGGCACAATCGCCTGCCGGAGCGCCCCATGAGCACGACGAGCCGCCCGCAGCCGCTGAGTGCACTGCTCGCGTGCGCGGCGCTCGCGCTCGGGAGCCCGGCGGCGCACGCGGCGATCACGTCCTGCACCGTCTCGGCCATCGGGGTGGCCTTTGGAACCTACACGCCGATGCAGGCGACGGCGCTCGACATGAACGGCACCATCAACATCGCCTGCACCGGAGTCACGGGCCGCAACACCGTGACCATCGATCTCTCGACCGGCGCGAGCAACAACTACCTGAACCGCACGCTCACCGCCGGGGCCGCCACGCTCGGCTACAACCTGTACTTCGACGCGGCCTACACCCAGGTGTGGGGCAACGGCACCGGCGGCAGCGTCGTCGGCTCTGCCACCATCCGCCGCCGCACGCCGAACGCCTCCCTTCCGGTCTACGGCGCCATCGCCGCGCGCCAGGATCCGGCACCCGGGAGCTACGCCGACACCATCCTGGTATCCGTGAACTACTGAAGACCCACCGGCCACCCGCGCCAGCGGGTATGACAGACTAGACCGATGAGCCCACCCCTGAAGGGCGCTGCGGTTGTGCTGCTGCTCGCCGTCCTCGGCGCGCCGCCGGCACGCGCCGCCTCCATCACCTCCTGCACCATCTCGGCCGTCAGCGTCGCTTTCGGGACCTACACACCGATGCAGACGACGCCGCTCGACATGAACGGCACCATCAAAATCGCCTGCACGGGCGTCAGCGGCAACAACTCGGTGACCCTCGACTTGAGCACCGGCGCGAGCAACAGCTACCTGACGCGCACGCTGGTGAGCGGCACCGCCAAGCTCAGCTACAACCTTTACCTCGACGCCGGCTACACCGAGGTCTGGGGCAACGGGACCGGCGGCAGCGTCGAGGGGAGCGCGACCATCAGGCGTAACGCGCCGAGCGCCTCGCTCGCGGTCTACGGCGCGATCGCAGCCCACCAGGATCCCGACCCGGGCAGCTATAGCGACATGGTTCTGGTGACGGTGAACTACTGAGGGCGAGCGCGGGGGCTCAGTCGAGGACCGACGACTGGATGCTGATCCCGACCCGCAGCACGTCGGTCACGGGCGTGCTCTTGGCCACCTCGAGGAGCTTAGCTCTCTGCGCGGTGGTGAGCGGCTTGGTGAAGGAGAGGCGGCGCTCGATGTGCTCCCGGCCTTCGGCGTCGCGCGACCAGCGCACGCCGACCGTGATCTTACCCAGCATCCAGTCGTTCTGTGCCGCGTGCTTGCGCAGCGCCACGGCGGTGCAGCTGGCGAGACTCGCGAGCAGGAGCTCGCGCGGCGTGAATCCGGCACCGCTGCCGCCGGCGGCGACCGCCTCGTCGGCAGTCAGGTGGTGATGGCCGGAGACCACCTGCTGAACGTGCTGATGCTCATTGATTACCGTGACGTAAGCCATGCGCTGCTCCTCCGTCGCCGGCACGCCGCCGCCCGTACGGGCCGAACGGACGCGCGGCGCGCGTCAGCATGCTGCGCGCGATGCTGGCGACGCTCATGCCGGTCACGTCGTCGAGCTGGTAGGTTGCGCCGTGGAGGATCGCCTCGGCCGCGCGCAGGCCGCTGCGGATGGCGGGCCCGATCCCCTCGCCGAGGTCGCGGCTCGCGAGGCCGGCGGCATCGCCGGTGATGAAGGCGTCGTCGCGGCGCACGACGTCTACGGCGCCGCGCAGGAAGTAGCTGTACCCGGCCGGATCGTAGTGCGCGCCGCGGGTGAGTCCGTCGCCGAGCCGGGCGGCGAAATTGGCCCAATGCGTCTTGATGTCCTGGCCGGCGCTCTTGATGCGCTCGGCGAAGCCTCCGATCCCAACGTTGAGCCAGCCGCCCTCCTTCGGCACGTACCACGAGTAACCGGGCAGGCCGTCATCGCAGAACCACAGGTGGCAGTCCGGATCGTCCCAGTCGAACTCGATCTCGTGCTCGAGCGTCACGATCTGCAGTTCGTGCGCGCGCGGGTTCAGCTCCTTGAAGAGGTTGCGGTACACCGGGCAGCGTGTGCCGCCGGCGCCGATCAGGTAGCGGCACCGGTAAGCGCCGTCGATGATGTACCCCGAGCCGTCGGCGACGATGTCGCGCACGTTGTGCTGCTCGACCGCGACCCCCGAGCGCTCGAGCAGCCAGGCGTCGAATTCGAAGCGGCGGATGGAGTGCTGCACGCAGGGCACCGGCAGGCTGAGCCGTCCGTAATGTACGCGCAGGCGCGGAAACGTGAGCAGGCGGTGCGGGTAGACGTCGAGGTCCATCTCGAGCTCGCGCACCACCTCGGGTGTGATCCAGCCCGCGCACAGCTTCAGGCGTGGAAAGCGCTCGCGGTCGAGCAGCAGCACGTCGGCGCCCGCGCGCTTCAGGCGCCAGGCGGCGCTCGAGCCCGCGGGTCCGCCGCCGACGATGATGACCTCGGACGAGCGCATGGGCCGTCAGGGCGTATACAGGTGCGCGCGCGTCCAGGGAATGTCGTTGTTGTCCGCGGTCGCGAACACCACCTGGAACAGCTGCAGCGTGCCGGTCGAGAACGCCGCGACCGAGCCGGCCAGATACAGCCGCCACATGCGCACGAACTTCTCATCGAACATCGCCCGCACCCACTCGCCCGCCGTCTCGTAGAGCGCGAGCCAGTGGCGCAGCGTCTGCGCGTAATGCAGGCGCAGGTTCTCGACGTCGAGCACGGACAGGTCCCAGGGCTCGAAGATCTGCGACAGCTCACTCAGCGCCGGCGGATAGGCGCCCGGGAAGATGCGCTTCTCGATCCACGGCTGCAGCCGTGCCGGGTGGTTGCGGCCGATCGAGTGAATGAGGCCGCGGCCGTTGCTGCCGAGGCAGCGCCGCGCTACGCGCCCGAGCGTCGGATAGTTCTTGACCCCGACGTGCTCGAGCATGCCGACCGAGACGAACGCGTCGTAGTGGCCGGAGATGTTGCGGTAGTCGTCCTCGACGTACTCGACCTGGCCGGCGAGGCCTTCGCGCGCCGCCCGCTCGCGCGCATAGGCCACCTGCTCGTGGGAGATGTTGAAGGCGCGCACGCGCACACCGTAGTGGCGCGCCATGTGCAGCGCCAGGGTTCCCCAGCCGCAGCCTGCCTCGACCACGCTCTCGCCGGGCTGCAGGCGCACCTTGCGGCACACGTGGTGCATCTTGGCGGTTTGCGCCTCATCGAGGCTGGCCGCCGGCGTCGGGTAGTAGGCGCAGGTATACGCCATGGTGTTGCCGAGCCACAGCGCATAAAAGTCGTTGCCGATGTCGTAGTGATGATGGATGTTGTCGCGCGAGCCCCTGAGCGTGTTGACGTGCGGCCGGTGCTGCGCCAGGTCCGCGGCGCGCCTGAGCCACGAGGGCTTGTCGCCCATGGTGCTGGCGCGGTACACGGCCTCAAGGACTTCCACCAGGTTGCCCTCGACGGTCACGGTACCGTCGCTGTAGCCGTCACCGAAGCGCACCCACGGGTCCGCGAGGATCGAGGCGAGATGCGCGCGGCTCGCGAAGATCACGCGCCCGAGCGGTGCCGCCACGTGGCAGATGCGCGCTCCGCCGCGGATCGAGAACTCCAGCGGCGGATCGCCGAGGAACGAGGATACGCGGCGCAGCAGCCAGCGCCCGGTGGCGCGCGCCTCCCCGGGCGGTGCCTCAGCCGATGCGGCCGGCGGCGCGTTGCCCGCCATCCTGGAGTGCTTCGGGGATCTGGCGAGGCTCTCGTCGACGGCGTTCACGGCGCGGCTCCTTCTTTTCCGGATGCGCCTAATCTAGCATGCCCCACTTTGCGTCGGCGCCGAGGCAATTCTTCTACTATGTTTCAATGTGTTACGAGCAAATCATTCAGTAGATTCGCAAGACGTCCGCCCGCCAGCAACAGCCGCTCGCGCACGATCTCTTCCGCCTCGCGCTGATACTCGCGGTCGAGCACCACGATGCCTTGCGGCACGCTCCCGCAGGCGAAGCCGGGGTAGCGATACGCGACGTTGCGCGCCAGGTTGTTCGATTGGCTCGCCCAGCTCGCGGGTGTCCCCTGCCCGGCCTCGGCCACGAGGCTGCGCGCCTCGCGCGCGAGCGCATCGATATCCGCCGGAGGCTGCTGCCGCCCGCGCGCGTGCAGGGCGAGCGCCACGAGCTCTCCGTCCCAGGCGCGATGCAGATTCTCCCGACCGCGGGTCCGGACGCCTTCGAGCGCCACGGCCACGCGGTTGCCACCGAGATCGCCGTTGTCGGCCGCGTGCAGCGGCTGGTGCAGGTCGCCGACCAGGTGCACGATCCACTTGAGCGCTGCGTTGCGCTCGCGCGGCGCTGCCTGCCGATCCGCCAGCACGCCCACGAGGCGCTCGAGCTGCGCGGAGTTGCACTGCCCATCGGGACAGTAGCTCTCGCGCGACGCGCTGCCGCACAGCGGCGCATCGTCGTAGTGCCAGCGGGGCTCATCAAGGGAAGTCCCGCGTATCTCATCCGCCCACACCGACACCGACTCGAGCGTGGTCCGACCCGAGGGGTTGCCGAACTTGTCGAGGTCGGCGGCGAGGAGCTCCGCGACCGCCTCGTGCGCCGCCGGCGTCAGCAGCCGATCGGCGATCGCGCCGACGGTGCGATGGCCCTGCGGGCCCCAGGCCTGAGCCTCACCGAGGCACAGCCAGGCGAGCGCCACGCAGCAGCTGAACGAGCGCGAGCCTCGCATGGCCGCTATTAAGAGCACGGCGCGGCGCGTTTTCAACACGCCTCCGCTAGACTGCGCATCCCCTCCGGGATCCGAGAACAACCATGACCCGTCGTGCTGCCTCCCTGGCCTCGCGCCTCGTTCTGTTTCTCCTCGGCGCGCTCGGCGCGCTCATCACCCCGGCGCCCGCGGCCACACCTGCCGGTACACCGGCGCCCGCTCACGCCGCGCCACGCGCCTCAGGGATCGACCTCGCGGCCATCGACCGCTCGGTCGCCCCCGGCGACGATTTTTTCCGGTACGCCAACGGCACCTGGCTGAAGAGCACCGAGATTCCTCCCGACCGCGCGAGCTACGGCACGGACGAGAAGCTCGCCGAGCTCAATGCAAAGCGCACCGCGCAGCTGATCCGGGAAGCCGCCAGGGCGCCCGAGGGCTCCGAGGCGCGCAAGATCGGCGACTACTACACGACTTTCATGGACGAGGCGCACATCGAGGCGCTCGGGCTCAGCCCGCTCGCCCCGGCTCTCGCGCGCATCGCGGCCATCGGCGATCGCACGCAGCTCGCGCAGGCGTTCGGCGCGCAGCTGCGCTCCGACGTCGATGTCCTCAATGCCACCAACGTCCATACGCCGAACCTCTTCGGCCTGTGGGTGGCGCAGGACCTGGATACGCCCGGGCAGTACTCGCCCTTCCTGCTGCAGGGTGGACTCGAGATGTTTGACCGCGACTACTACCTGAATCCGTCGGCGCACATGGCTGAGATCCGCGAGAAGTATCAGGCGCACATCGCCGCGGTCCTCAAGCTCGCGGGTGCCGCGGATCCGCACGGCGATGCCGCGAAGGTTTTCGAGCTGGAGAAGCGCATCGCGGCCGTGCACGTGAGCCGCGCGGATACCGAGGACGTGCTCAAGGGCAACAACCACTGGTCGCGCGCCGACTTCGAAACGCGCGCGCCGGGCCTCGAGTGGCGGGCGTTCTTCGCGGCCGCCGGGCTCGGAGCGCAGGAGCGTTTCGTCGTGTGGCAGCCGGGCGCCGTCACGGGAATCGCGGCGCTGGTTGCGGCCGAGCCGCTCGAGAGCTGGAAGACGTATCTGCGCTTCCACGCGCTCGAGCAGGCCGCCTTCTGCCTGCCGAAGGCGTACGTCGCAGAGCGTTTCGAGTTCTACGGGCGCGTGCTGAGTGGTACGCCGAAGCTGCGCGAGCGCTGGAAGCGCGCCGTCGATGCAACCAACCTCGCGCTCGGCGAGGCGATCGGCAAGCTCTACGTCGCGCAGTACTTCCCGGCCGCGGAGAAGGCGCGTGCCGAGGCGATGGTGCGCAATCTCCTCGCCGCCTTCGCCGCACGCCTCGACCACATCGAATGGATGGCGCCCGAAACCCGCCGCCAGGCGAAAGCGAAGCTCGCGGCGCTCAAGGTGGGAGTCGGATACCCCGACAAGTGGCGCGACTACTCGGGCCTCGAGGTGGTACGCGGCGATGCGCTCGGCAATGCCGAGCGTGCCGAGCTGTTCGACTACCGCCTCGACCTCGCCAAGCTCGGCCAGCCCGTCGATCGCTCCGAGTGGGTCATGACGCCGCAGACGGTGAACGCCGTGAACCTCCCGGCGATGAATGCGCTGAACTTCCCGGCGGCCATCCTGCAGCCGCCGTATTTCGACCCGCAGCGGGCTCCGCTGCTCGACTATGGCGCGATCGGCGCCGTCATCGGCCATGAGATCAGTCACAGCTTCGACGATCAGGGGGCCCTCTTCGACGCGGACGGGCGGCTGCGCAACTGGTGGACCCAGGAGGACTTCGCCCATTTTGAGGCGGCCGGCAAGAGCCTCGCCGAGCAGTACGACCGCTACCGCCCCTTCCCGGATGTCGCCGTGAACGGTAAGCAGACCCTGAGCGAGAACATCGCCGACGTTGCGGGACTTGCCGATGCCTACGACGCCTGGCGACTGACCCTCGACGGCAAGCCTGAGAGCGGCATCCTGGCCGGCGGCTTCAGTGCCGAGCAGCTGTTCTTCCTGTCCTTCGCCCAGTCCTGGTGTCAGAAGATCCGGGAGGCGGCGCTGCGCCAGCGCCTCGTCACCGACGGCCATGCGCCGGCCGAGTACCGCGCCGATACGGTCCGCAACCTCGACGCCTGGTACGAGGCCTTCGGCGTCAAGGCGGGCGAGAAACTGTACCTCGCGCCGGCCGATCGGGTGCGTGTCTGGTAGAGGCGGCGTTTACATCGCCCGCAGCTGCGAGAAATACACCAGAGTGCGGTAGGGCATGACGATGTGTCCGTCGCGCTCGTGACGCTCGAACACCTCGCGCAGCAGCGCGATCATCGGCTGGTAGTCCTCCGACCCCGGCTCGGGCGCGTACGAGGAGGACATCAGGCGTCCCGTCAACCCCTCGAAATCGAGGATCTGCTCGTTGGGAAAGGTCGCGACTTCCATGGTCGGACCGAGGAACTCGCGCATCGTGTCGGGGTTCGCGCGGCTCGCGGTGATGCGCGTGTATTCGGGAGCATGCCGTTTGAGGAGCGCCTCGTAATCGCCGAGGAACGGCGTCGGCTCGCGCGGTCGCTCGTTCCACAGGAGGGCCGCCCAGCCCCCGGGTCGCAGCACACGCAGCGCCTCGGCGCGCGCGCGTGGCCCGTCGAACCAGTGGAATGCCTGTCCGGCGACCAGCAGATCCACGCTCGCCCGAGCGAGTGTGCTGGCCTCGGCGCTGCCCTCGATGCTGCGGAACTTCGGGTAACGACCGAGCTGCGCTTCTGCCGCCGCACGCATGGCATCGTTCGGCTCGACGGCGAAAACCTGCGCCCCGCGCGCGAGCAGCAGCTCCGTGAGGATGCCGGTGCCCGAGCCGACGTCGACGACCGCCGCACCTTGGACGAGCCCGCAACGCGCCGCGAGCAAGTCGATGGCCGGCGGCGGGTAGCTCGGGCGAAAGCGCGCGTAGGCATCCGCGCGGGAGCTGAAGCGCTCAGTGGGTCGCATCATCCGCGCCTGCACGCCGTACGCGGCGGCCGTACCGGGCGCACACCTGAACAGTGCGGGCCCCGCGGTACCCGCGCGCCTCTCCATAAAGACATGGGGACACGGTAGCTTAATCGCGTGACAATGTCGTCACACGGCTCACGTCCCCCGTGACACGAGCCGAGCGGAGGTTCCGCGATGTCTCACCCCTACAAGCGCCTCGAGACCAAGCTGGTGCACGCCGGCGACCCGCGCCCGCGCATCGACGGCGCCGTGGAAATGCCGATCTTTCAATCGGCCACCTTTGAGTACCGCGGCGAGCGGCGTTACGACGACGTACGCTACCTGCGCCTCAACAACACGCCGAACCACCTGGCGCTGCATGCCAAGCTCGCCGCCCTCGAGGGGTCCGAGGCCGCGCTCGTCAGCGCGAGCGGCATGGCGGCTATCAGCACCACGCTCCTGACGCTGCTCTCGGCGGGCGATCGTCTGCTCGCCCAGAACTGCCTGTACGGCGGCACGCATGACTTCGTGACCCGCGAGTTTCCGCGCCTCGGACTCGCGGTCGACTTCA
>Ga0335085_10002813_pt1 | contig 31651 bp, 22 predicted proteins | sample Lox_Sample_45_FD_206712 | JGI IMG/M metagenome (GOLD analysis project Ga0335085, IMG submission 206712) | Soil microbial communities from Loxahatchee National Wildlife Refuge, Florida, United States - Lox_Sample_4.5 | ecosystem: Environmental > Terrestrial > Soil > Wetlands | place: USA... | reverse complement strand
ACCGGACTTTTCCACATTGATCTAAGCACTGCGGAACTGCGCAAGAATGGGATTCGAATCCCTCTGCAAGAACAACCCTTCCGAGTCCTCTCTTTATTGCTGGAACATCCCGGAGAAGTAGTCACGAGAGAGGAGTTGCAGGCACGAGTCTGGCCATCCGACACCTACGTGGGATTCGACGAAGGAATCAACACAGCCATTCGGAAGCTGCGGGTGGCGTTCGGGGATTCAGCCGATAACCCCAGATTTATTGAGACTTTGCCTCGACGGGGCTATCGCTTCATTGCTCCGGTCAGGGAACTGCCCAAGGGTGAAGGCAACAACGATTCGGGTATCGATTCGAGGGCCGAGACGCTGCCCGTCGCCGTAGCTGTAGGGACTGTCGACCGTCAAGCAGTGGAACCAACCGGCCGCGCGAGCGTGCCGACAGAACCGATAGCTCGTCGGTGGTCGTGGAAACTGGCGGTGGGAGGGGTAGCAGGTGCGCTGTTGGTGATGGTGATGGTGGCGGTCGGTGTTTATCTCGCACGCAGCCGGCACCGGTCGGCGGCGGCTCCCGCAAAACGGATCATGCTGGCGATCCTGCCCTTTGAGAACCTGAGCAACGATGCCAGCCAGGAATACTTCAGCGACGGGCTTACGGAAGAGACGATCACCGACCTTGGGGAACTCAGTCCCGAACAGATGGGGGTTATTGCTCGCACCTCGGCGATGGCCTACAAGCACACCAACAAGACGGTGAGCCAGATTGGGCAAGAACTTAGAGTGGATTACATTCTCGAGGGTAGTGTGCGGCGCGAAGGAGGAAGGGCCAGGGTGAGTGCCCAGTTGATCCGGGTCAGCGACCAGACACATCTGTGGGCTCAGAATTACGACCGGGAACTGCATGACGTTCTGGATATTGAAAACGATCTTGGAAAAGCGATTGCAGCGGAAGTCCAAGCCAACCTAACGCCGCAGAGGCAGAGCGCGTTGGCGAGGCAGCACCCTGTCGATCCCGAGGCGTACGACCTGTATCTGCAAGGCCGCTACTACTGGAATGAACGCACGCCCGCGGGAATCAAGGAGAGCATCGAGTATTTCCAGAAGGCAACGGCGAAGGATCCCAATTTTGCCTTGGCTTATGTGGGCCTGGCAGATGCTTACAACATCAGCAACATAGTTGGGCTGTACTCACCGAAGGAGAGCCTGCCGAAGGCCGCAGAGGCGGCGACAAGAGCGATCGAACTCGATCCTTTGCTGGCCGAGCCGCACGCGGCGCTGGGTATGGAGAAGTCGCACTACGAGTTCGATTTTCCGGGAGCGGAACGAGAATTCCGCAAAGCGCTTGAGCTGAATCCGAACTCGGCGTACGCGCATTTGTTCTATTCCAATTGTTATCTCTTGCCCATGGGACGCGAGGCCGAGGCGGTTGCCGAGAATCAGAAAGCGCTGACGCTCGATCCGTTATCGTTGCCTATTAACAACTTCATGGGAATGACATATTTGTTTGTGGGAGACTTCGAGAAATCCTACCGGCAGTTTCAGTACACGATCAAAATGGATCCGACATTTCCGCTGGCGCACGCCTATTTCGCTAGCCTCTTGTTTGAGATGGGTAAATTCGACGAGGCAATAGAAGAAGATGAAAAAGCCGAAGTGCTGAGCGGAGCAAGCCCGGAGAAGGCAGCTGCGGAAGCGGAATCGACACGTAAGGCATTCCAGAACGGCGGAGAAAAGGGATTGTGGCAGCTCAGCCTTGAGACGACGATGCTGCAATTCCGGCGCGGGGACAAATCGGTGCTTGCGAGCAGCCTGGCGGCAGCATACGCGCGAGCTGGATATACAGACAAGGCCTTCGAATGGCTGGACAAAGCCTATGAAGAGCGCGATGGGCAAGATATCACTTTGCTGAAGTACGATCCCTCGTACAAGGATCTGCGCGGGGATCCGAGGTACGCGGCTTTCCAGCGGCGGATGGGGTTGCCGAAATAGAGGTTGGAAGCACCGCCGCGGTTAGTGCGGCAGGCTTGCGTCGAGGTCGCTGAGGAGTTTCGTATTCTTCTCCAGGGCACGCCGAAGGATATCCGCTTGCTGTTTTGCTGTGGGCCAGTCTTGCTTCTCTACTGCTTCGGTTAGGCCGGGGAGTTCGAGGTGGGCGTAGGTGTAGCGCGCGCCGTAAAGGATGTGCTTGAACCAGGGGCGTCCGGGGATGCCGTCCGGATTGAGCCAGTTGCGCTCGAGTTGCATCATGCCGTGGTTGATTTGGGTGGCGAGTTGGGGGTCGATTGCTTTCGTTGCGAGCTTCGCTTGGAGTGAGGCGTTCAGATTTTTCCCGGCAGCTTCGAAGTTGTCGATTTGGTTCATGACTTCGGTCAAGTCGAGGTTTGCGGGAGCGGCATTTCTCGATACCGGGATGGGTTTGGTGAGAGAACTCCTTTTTAGGCTTGTGGAAGTGCTGGCGGGCACGGGGTCCTTCGACTCCGCGCGCTCGTTTGAGCGCGCTGCGCTCAGGATGACAGAGGTGTTGTTATTCGCAAGGTCTTTTACGAATTGGCGGATGTTGCTGGCGTAGGTTGCGAAGTCGAAGGGGAGGATATCGGCGTTGGCTAGGCGCAGGGCGGTTACTCCCCAGAGTTGGGTCATCAGCGTGTGGTATTTGTAGCCGGGGTCGCCGAAGTGGTTCATCCAGAAAAAGTCGTCGTAGGCGGAATGGTAGACGCCGTAGTCTCCGTCGAAGCCAAGGCCGAGAACCGGCATTCCGATAAAGTTCAGAAACACGGTGTGATCGCTGCCGCTGCCGATGCGCGTGTCGGCTAGAGTTTCGCTGGCAACTCCCGATGAACTGAATTGAGTGGACTGCTCACCTGCTTTCTCACGCGCGACAGTTTCCTTCCATGCGTCGTAGAGAGATTTTCCTGAAGGGTCGTTTAGAGAGCGCGTTGTTTCTTCGAGCATGGGAGCGAGTGAGGCGACGGCCTGTCCGTGGAAGTTGGGGCCGGAGGTGGCCTCGTCGACGTTGATGTAGGCAACTGCTTTTTGCCGGAGCTCGTCGGCGAACTGCTCTCCCCATTCGGTGGAGCCGGTGAGGCCGACTTCTTCTCCGTCCCAACTGCAGACGACGAGGGTGCGGCGCGGGCGCATGCCTTGTTGCTTGAGCTGGCCGAGGGCGCGGGTGAGCTCCATCATGCTGGCGGTGCCGCTGGAGGGATCGACGGCGCCGAAGACCCAGGCGTCGCGGTGATTGCCCATCACGATCCATTCGTCGGGAAGTTCGGAGCCGCGGATGCGGCCTTCGACGACGTAATAAGGCTGCAGGCCGTTTTCCATTTCGATCTTGAGATGAATTTTTTCCTGGCCATCGCCGAGGTGGTAGGAGAAGCCGAGTCCTCCTTGCCAGTCGGGAGGAGCGATGGGGCCGCCGAGATTTTCGAGAAGCGGCTTGGCGTCATGCCAGGAGAGAGGCAGCGCCATGATTTTCGGCGCGGAGACGGCTTGCTCGATCGGGATGCGCTTCGCACCGGGAACTGAGGCCCATCCTGGAGTTTGAGGGTCGCCGGGAACCATGAAGTCGTAGGTGATGGCTCCGCGCTGGATGTGATACTCGGGACCCCAAGGGCCTTCGGGATCAACCTTGCCTTTACCGTAGCCGTCCTCTTGCGGATCGCTGTAGACCAGCATGGCGGCAGCGCCTTCGCGCTCCGCTGTGAGCGCTTTGAATCCGCGATAGCTGTAGGGATTGGAGTAGCGGACGAGGACGATTTTGCCTTTGGCGCTGATGCCGTTTTTGCGGAGGAGATCGTAGTCTTCGGGATTGCCACTGTGCGCGTAGACGACGGGGGCGGTGACTTCTCCGGAGATGGACATGCCGAGCCATGCGCCGGAGATGGCTGGATTGGCGGAGTCATCGTCGCCGGGGATGGGAATTTCTTTGAGTGATGCTTTGTAGCTGGTGGGGGCGATCATTTCGAGCGCGGCGTTTTTGGGATTGGTGCCGTAGACGTCGTAGCGGTGGATGACGATGTCTTCGAAGCCTTGCTTCTTCCATTCGTCGGCGATGTATTGGGCGAGTTCGTTGTTGCGTTTCGATCCGGCGGTGTGAGGCTCTTGCGTGAAAATGCGGTGCTGACGTTTCTCTTCTTCGGGAGTGGGGATGGATTTGAATTTGGCTTCGACTTGGGATTCATGAGCAGCCGAGACGGGAGTGAAGCCGCGGATGGATTGCGCGGGGCAGACGGAACTCGTTAAGAGAAGGACAGAGAGAGTGAGCGTGGGTCGGATCATGTAAATTTTGTGGCAAGAGTACCACAGGCGCTAAAGCCCCGAAATTTTGGGCGATTAACGCGGCCCTTAAAGGGCCCTCTTCCACGGTCATGTCCCGCGCACGGTTCTTCCAGTCATGTCACACCCATGGTTCTACCACGGCATGTCACGCGCACGGTTCTTCCACGGTAAGGTCACGCGCACGGTCATGTCACGCGGTCCGATTGTGACGTTCGATATGGGGCGTTCCGTTGGAGAAGCAAGCAAAAAGTCCCCACTTTTCGCTCAAAGAACGCGCGAAAAAGTGGGCCACCCCAAACTTCACAACTTACTTTGCTTTGAGGATCTCGGCGAGTAGGTCGGGTTTGGATTGGTCGCGGGTCAGGTGCGGATATTTCTCGCCGCCGTGGTAGTCGAGTTTGAAGGTTTTGAAGTAATCGTTGTTCTCGATCAGGAGATCGATTGTTGCACTGCTGTTCTTTGCAGCTTTAATCGCCTCGCGGAGAATTTCGGGGGAGAAGCGGCGTCCGTTGACGGCCACGACTTTCATGCCGGGCCCAATACCAGCTTTTGCCGCCACGTCCTGTTCGATCGTGTCTTCGATGCCGCCATCATCGCGTAGATTCAGGCCGATTGAGAATCCTACGGGGACAATGTGATACATCGCGGCTTGAGCGCTCAGCATTTCTGATGGAGTCTCGTCATATGTGAGCTTCCACCCGCTGCCGTCGATTCCGCCAAGAGGGGCGCCGGGTCCGTGATTGGTGAGGCGTTCGGTCCAGAAGGCGCGCCAGTCGTAGGGAGCGATCTCATTCAGGGCGTTGACGATGTCATCGAAGGTGTAGGTTTTGAGCGCGGGACCGGAGCTGGGCGCGCCATGGAAAAGGTGACAGAAATCGTCGATGGATTTCTTGCCCTTGCTCTGCTGGCGAATGATTACGTCGACCCAAAGCCAGTTGAGCGTGTCCTCGTTGTAGAAGTCGGTTCCGCGGCGCCAGGAATACCACGATTGCGGAGAGAAATAGAGTTGTGGGGCTGCGTCGGCGGTGTCTTGCAGGTTGCGCCACTGGCGTCCGGGGAGATGATCGAGAGTCGCGGCAGTGATGGCGAGGTCGTCGCGATCTTGGTCTTGAGTGAGTAATCCGCTGCGTCCGGTCAAAACGAATCCCAGATAATTCGTGAGGCCTTCGTAGACCCAGAGGAGATCATCTTGCATGGGCTGCTGGTAGTCGGGAGTGGCGAGATCGTAAGGGCGGCGATATTTGCCGTTCCACGAGTGAACGTACTCGTGGGGCAGCAGCCCGGCGGAGAGCTTGCGTGAGGTGTCGTCGACAAGCGCGCGTTCGTCGACACGGCTGTCATCGGACTCGTGGTGCTCCAGGCCGAAGTGTGCGACGTGATCGCTCAGCGTGTAGAGGAAGTGGTAGTCGCGGTAGTGATGCGCGCCGAAAAGCTTCTGCGCCTGATCGACGAGCGAGCGGTACTGGTTCCAGACGGCTTCTGGTGCATCGAGTGCGGCAGCGCTGTCGGCGGCAATGTCCATCTCGGTCTGTGGGTCTTGCGCGAGTGGGACGACTTTCAGGAATTCTCCAGTGATTACTGGCGAGTCGACCAACGTGGTCAACGAGACTGGAGAGAAGTGAATCTCGTTAGCACTTTGGCTTGCAATCGGGAGTGGAGTGCCGAACTTCCAGCCGTCGGGAATTTTAAGCGAGGCGGTGTAGGTGATGTCGTCGGATTTCCAGCCTTTGGGATAGAGCAGGACCTGGTTCCAACTGATGACGGCAAGTTTGTCAGTGGCGGAGGAGCCGGCGGAGAATCCGCTTTCGAGCGTCGCGGGAGAGAGGAAGTCGAGTTCTGCGTCAACTTCGGTTGCGCCTTGGGGAACTTCAACGTGAATGGTGAAGCCATCGAGCAGATCGCGACGCCATTTGAGCGTCTGGCCATTGGCTTTGAAGAAGAGACCAGCGAGGTCGTCGACGGGACCATCGGGGGCGTGCTCGCCGGGGATCCATTTGGGATAGTAAAGAGTGAGATCGCCGGCAGCCGCGGGAATCTTCAGGGAGGCGTGGAAGATTTTGCGCGGAGCGTGCGTGGCATCGACCGAGATGGTGACCGTAGGGCCGATTGCCGCCCACAGTGTGATGGAAGACAGAAGCAGATCAATGATTACAAGGAATTTTGCAACTTTCATTTTTCGGGACCCCATGGCGCACTTGCGAAGTATCACGCGGATTACGTAAGACTATAGCAGCCAGTTAACGACAGCGTACAGGCGCCGGAGTTACAGCCATGGAATTTCGACTTCATTTGTGGTCCGCTGTGCGAGTCGCAACTTCGCTCAAAGTGACATTTCATCAGAATTTCGGAATCGAGATGACGCTGATATCATTCCGCTGATGCGACGCGGAAAGTTCATCACATTCGAAGGACTAGATGGTACGGGCAAGAGCACACAAATGCGGAAGCTCGCAGCCGCTTTGCGCGAGGCGGGGCATAAAGTGATCGAGACGCGGGAACCAGGAGGAACCGCCACCGGGGAGAAGATTCGCAAGGTGCTGCTGGATTCGGGGACGGCTGGACTTGATCCGCGGGCAGAAATGGCGCTGATGTTTGCGTCGCGTGCGCAGCATATTGCTGAAGTAATTGAGCCGGGACTGGCAGCAGGAATGATTGTGCTGTGTGATCGGTTTACGGATTCAACCGAAGCGTATCAGGGTAGCGGACGCAAGCTAGGCACGGAGCCTGTGCTCGAGTTGCATCGTGCCCTGTGTGGTGGGTTGCAGCCGGACTTGACGCTGCTGCTGGATTCAGACCCGCACACAAGTTTGAACCGGGCGCGGCGAAGAAACGAACTCGACGCGAAGAGTTCGAATCGCGGTCACGACGAGAACCGGTTTGAGCGCGAGACGCGAGCATTTTTCGCGCGCGTGCGAGAGGGGTTCGCGGCGATCGCGAAGAGGGAACCGGGGCGGGTCGTGGTCGTAGACGCACGCGGAACTCCGGGGCTGACGCATCAGAAGGTTCTGGAGGAAGTGCGGAAGAAACTCAAGCTCTAGCAGTAATAAAGGCAGAAAGCCGATGACGAATCGAAGATGAGGGTGAAGACCTGGTTTTTTCTAGCAGCATTGAGCTTATCGACAGCGAGCACCCTGATGATGGGCCAGGACAACGGGATCTTAACTGGCAGCGTCATCGATCCCACGGGTGTGGCGGTTCCGAATTCGCCGGTCACGCCCCGATGGAATGATCTCGGTGCTCCCATGTCCTGGAACGGCGTACCTGGAAAACGCAAGCGTCCGCACAAAACAGAGCTGACGGTGTTCACTGATAGTGTGGGTCGCTTGTTGGTCCCACTTCTTCCGGGAGCATGGGACGTTTTTGCATATCATGACGGATTTGCACCTGTATGAAAGGTCATCGGTGTATATGCGCGCGACACCACTAATATCGAACTGAAATTTCCCAGACCGGTGCAGACCACCATAGAATGAGAGCGAGCGTCGCCCTCAAGAAGCGAGCCCATTGTCGACATAATGTTTTCTGATTTCCACGGCAATTCCGAGATTGTGCATCGCCTGCGCGAGATGATCGGACGCGACCATCTGCCTCACGCCATTGTGCTCGCAGGCGCGAAGGGATCCGGCAAGTACACGCTGGCACTCATGTTGGCGCAGGCCCTGAATTGTCTCAACGCGCCGAACACCGACGGTCTGCCTGATTTCTGCGGCAAGTGCTCCAACTGCACGCGCATTTCCGAAGCGCTCGATCTCGATGCCCGCTTTGCCGAGGCCGTTGACGTCCGCGACAATCTGCGCGAGACCGACAAGAAAGAAACGCGCATCTTCGTCCAGACGCATCCGGATGTGCTGGTGATCCCGCCAGATCCTCCACAGATGATGGTCAAGGTCGATCAGGTGCGCAAAGTGATCGAGACGATCTATTACCGTCCGGCCGAAGGCAAGGAGAAGGTCTACATCTTCACTGATTCGGCGTTCATGAAAGAAGCGGCGAATTCACTGCTCAAGGTGCTCGAGGAGCCTCCGGAGTTCGCGACGATTTTCCTGCTGACAGAGAATCCAGGAGAGTTGCTGCCGACGATCCGGTCGCGCTCGATGACGTTTACTTTGGGGGCGTTGTCTGGAGAAGACATCGAGAAGGATTTAGAGACATATCATCCTGATTGGAAAGCCGCGCAACGGGCATTGGTGGCGCGGCTGTGCGAAGGAGCCGTGGGGCGGGCGCGGAGTTTCGATTTGGATTCGTATGTGGCGGCACGGCAACATGCCCTGGCGATTCTGAATTCAGCTCTGAGAGGCGGGGAGCACAGCGAACTGTTTAAGATTACTGAGTCCTATCGTCCGGGTGCGGAGGGGCGAGAGAAGACGGAGGCGCTGATCCGGACGATTTATTCGTTGCTGCAGGATTTGGCGTTTATTGATTCAGGTGCGCCGGACCTGGTGCGAAATACGGACATTGCGTCGGAGTTGAAGCGGATGGCGGAGTCGGCGGATTTTGAATGGATTACGGCTGCGTCGGATCGCCTGGCCGAAGTGGAGCGTGGGATGCGCCGGAATTTGTTGCGCTCATTGTCGCTGGACGCGTTTGCGGCAGCATTGGAGCAGTAGGGCAGCGACATCGCTCAGTGCAATTTCTTGCGTATAGGCAGCTAGAGTGCTATACACCTTGTTGCTATGAGTCACGCATCACAGGTAGTAATGGCTAGCCCGCAGTTTTTTCGTGATGTTTTCAACGCGAGTCCCATCGGAATTGCGGTCGAGAACCTGGAGGGGCAGCCTCTGTTTGTGAATCCTGCCTTTTGTGCGTTTCTCGGCTTCACTGAAGAAGAGCTGCATCGCAAACACTGCGTTGACTTCTCCCCGCCTGAGGATGCGGCAAAAGACTGGGCTCTATTTCAACAATTGCGTGCGGGCTCGATCGATCATTATCAGATGGAAAAAAGGTATTTTCGGCGAGACGGTTCGCTGGTGTGGGGAAGCTTGAGTATTTCTCTGTTGAAAAGTGAGCCATCTCCGCTGGTGATCGGGATGGTGGAGGACATCACTGCAAAGAAGAACGCAGAAAAAGCACTGCGTGCAAGCGAGGAGCGTTTGCGGCTGGCACAACAAGCGGCTCGCATCGGAACGTTCGAAAGGGATTTTCGTACGGGACAGCTGACTTGGACCTCGGGGACGGAAGGGCTCTATGGGTTGCTCCCGGGCGGCTTTGGAAAAGGGTTACAGGATTTTGAAAAACTGATTCATCCCGAAGACAGGACGCGGATCATGAACCTGATTGACCGGGCAAAAGAAACCGGAGAACCGACAGACGCCGAATGGCGCGTGATCTGGCCGGACGGCAGCATTCATTGGATCGCCGGACACTGGCAGGTCTTCAAGGATGAATCCGGCGAGCCTGGTCGCGGCGTCGGCGTGAACATGGACATTACAGACCGCAAACAGACGGAACAGGCACTGTTGGAAGTAAATCGCGCTTTAGAAGCGCAGACCGCTTTACTGCAGTCTCGGGAGGAATTGCTGAAAGTTTTTGTGAAGAGTGTGCCCGCAGCAGTCGCGATGCTTGACCACGATCTGCGCTATCTTCAGGTCAGCGACCGGTGGTGTAGCGAGAATCGCGCTGAGGCTTCAGAAATATTGGGACGGTCGCGGTACGAGGTGGGACCCGAGGTCCCCGAGCGATGGAAAGAGGTGAATCGTCGCGCTCTCGAAGGAGAGACATTACGATCCGACGAAGACCGGTGGGAATCCGGAGGGATTACTCGTTGGGCGCGGTGGGAGGTCCGTCCGTGGAGAAATGCTGATGGCGCAGTCGGAGGAATTCTCGTTCTCTCGGAGGACATAACCCGTCGTAAACAGATGGAGGATGAGCTCTCGGGCATGAGCCGGAAGCTGATCGACGCGCAGGAACAAGAACGGTCCCGAATTGGAAGAGAGCTTCACGACGACATCAATCAGCAGCTTTCGATGTTGGCTGTTGAACTGGAGCAACTGGAAAACGAGCCGACAGACGTTCCGCGGCGGGCGCGTGAACTCCGAAGACGAACGGCTGAGATTTCGAGCGACGTCCAAGCACTCTCTCACGAGTTGCACTCCTCCAAACTGGAGTATCTGGGTGTTGTGGGAGGGATAAGAAGCTGGTGCAAGGAATTCGGGGAGCGCCGAAAAATGGAAGTTGATTTCAGAAGTGACGTCAACAGTTTTTTCCCACATGAAATTGGGCTCACACTATTTCGTGTTCTACAGGAAGGCCTGCACAATGCTGTCAAGCACAGCGGCGTAAAACGCGTAGAAGTGCAAATGCATGAACACTTGGGAGAGATTGAACTCATCATTAGTGATCTAGGAAAGGGGTTCGATCTCAAAGCCGTGCAAGAGAATGGCCTGGGACTTACCAGCATGCGCGAAAGGATCCGTCTGGTAAACGGAACGATCGACATTCAGTCGAAGCCGATGAGTGGTACGACGATACAAGTTTGTGTACCACTACGCTCGGGCCCAGAAGAACGCCGAGCGGCTGGGTGAACGATCAGAGTGCGGCTGAGTGCTATGAATAGGCCTCTTCCACGAGGTCCGACTCCAATGCCGCCTTCTCGACATACCACGTTGAGAATCGATTTACCATCAAAGTCGCTTTGAAAGCCAAGCCGCCGCTATCAGACACATAGTAATTACGGTTGAAAAAACGAGTGGGAGAGTGAACGCATATTTCCAAGTCAGACCTGTAATCGCGAGGAAACATATCGCGAGCGACCACTGAATGCCGCGGATGTTCGCCAGAGTCTCCGCTGCAAATCCTGCTAATTGCCATGCCAATGCGGCCGCGAAAAGTAGAAACACCGAGAAGTTGAGACCGAAAGCGCTGAAGAAATCCCAGTACGTTCGGCTAAAGCCTTGCGCGTCGAAATGGGTTGCCTGCATTGCGCTAATGACCGAACTTGCTCCCCATGCGGGATTATTCTGGCGAAATCCTAGAGTGTGCCCAAAAGCAAAGAGCACTAAAAGAACCGCTGCAATGCGATAGAGGACCGCCTTCATGTTTCCCCCTGGCTTGATCGCGGCAGTGTACTCCTTTTCCGGATTAGTCGTCTCGCTGACCTCCCAAGCGATCAGGAAGTGGCTTTTTCGGTATCTATTGAGGGGCGTCGGGTTTCTCCCCGCGACCTCGCTGTCAACGGACGCCGCCGCGACCCTTCGGTAACCACGCCTTTGGTTACCAGCGACATCTCTCTCTGCTTTCTTGAAATGTACTAATCTGCTTCTGTTTGAAGGAGTTGAGTTGCATTACTCCGCTGGTTCTACTCCCTTCAGAGAGATTGTCGGGGTCTAGAGTGGGGCCTATAATCGTCCTACTCTGGTAGATGATTCTCCGTCAGGTTCCGGGTAGGACTCGAGAGGGATCAGTCTGTTTGAGGGCTGGTTCCAGCGAAGGATTGGTGAAAAGGACTCCCGGATATGCGAAAGCGCCTGAGATTAGCATTGATGCTGACGAGAACGACAGCTATCGCGACCTCCTTAGCCTTTTTTCCCTTCACCACAACTGCAACTTCGGTTTGGGCCGAGGAAGGCGACAATTCCACTCACGGAATCACCGCTACGGAAGACCATGGGCGGATGATCTACGTTAACGAGGATGTGCCGGCACGGGTGAAGGCTGAGACACCTGTTCTCGAGCCCAAGGCCTCGAAATACGTTTATTGGAGCAGCAAGGAGAATCGGTGGAAGCCAGTTCCCTCGGCGGGAACGGAATCAATGCGCGCGGCGCGATCGGCTGCCGCGGAAGTAAGCCAATACTACGGACACGATTCGGCGCAGTCTGCGAACGTGAAGATCATGACTGCGAATTCGCATGGACACCAGGCATCTCCCGATGAAGTCGACCAGTCGATCGTGATGGCGGCGGCGCGGCACAACGTGGATCCGAACCTGGTTCGGGCGGTGATCCGAGTGGAGTCAAACTTCAATTCCAATGCGGTTTCACGTAAAGGCGCGATGGGACTGATGCAACTCATGCCCAAGACCGCGCGCGAGTTGAGAGTAAAGAATCCGTTCGATCCGGAACAGAACGTGGACGCGGGCGTACGGCACCTGAAATATCTGCTGGAAAGCTACAACGGGGATGTGAACCTGACCTTGGCGGCGTACAACGCCGGTGAAGGGGCGGTGCGGCGGAGCGCCGGCGTGCCTCACATCGCGGAGACACAGGATTATGTGCGGCGCATTACCAACATTTATTACGGCGGCTCTGGGATTTCACAAGTTGGGTCGAGCCGCGAACCTGTGCATGTTCAACGAGATGCGCGGGGTGTGCTTTACATTAGCAACACGGATTAGGCGAGATCGCATCAGTAGATGGCAACGGGAAATCCTACTCCTTGCAGAATGGGCGAGGATGGGCAACCCGAAAAGACAGTTATTTGAATTCTCTCAGGTACCCAGGCAGTTCAACTGCTAATAAGGGATGAGCCAATCGCGCGATTCTTTCGCCGCAAATAACGCGACGATTCGCGCGGCGTGCCTAGGTCCTTCGGCAGGCAAAAAGCGCCTGCCTCAGGATGACAAGTATTACTGAGATTTTGTGAGGAAAGTGACCCTGACTCGCGGTGGTTTTTGCTGGGGAGTGCTGCTGTTGCTGGTGGCGCTTCCAGTAATGCAGGCGCATGCCCGTCCGCATCACAGCGAGGCTTGGGCGCGAGAGCGGTTTGCAGCGGCCGACCAGATGCGCGAGGCTCTTAACGGTCGACCTCCGGCCGAGCGTACGCGGCGCGACTACCAGCGCGTCATTAATGCCTACCGAAGCGTTTACTACGGCGCACCGACCTCTACCAAGGCTGACCCCAGTGCAGTTGCTGTCGCTGAAACCCTAGTGGAAATGGGGCGAAGGTTCGAGGATGACAGGGTCCTCAACAGGGCCATCGCTCAATATAGGTTCCTGCGGAAAGAGTATCCGGGGAGCAAGTATCGGGCGGATGCACTATTCACGATTGGGGAAATCTACAAAGACGACCTGGACGATCCCGACGAGGCCCGGGCCACTTTCCAGGAGTTTCTGAAACGCTATCCGCACAACCGGCTCTGTGAAGACGCACAGCAGGCGATTGTGGAACTGGGGCACGAGTCGGCCGAGAAGAAAGCTTTGGCGGAGAAAGACGCGGACTCGGAGAAGAAGACCGAACTGCACAGTGCGGGACTCGGCGAGCGGACGAAATCGGCTGCTCCAACCAAGACTGCCAAAGAATCAGCCCCCACCGATAGTGGCACCGAGACGGCAGCAACCAGCACAGATTCGGAGGAATCGCATCCGAAGAAGCTGCCGCGAGTGACGGCCATCCGGCACTGGTCGACGCCGGATTACACGCGGGTGGCGATCGATCTGGAGAGCGAAATCAAATTCGGTTCCCAGCGGATTGCGAACCCCGACCGCATTTTCTTTGACCTGCGAGATACCAAGCTGGCATCCACTCTGGTCGGCAAGAGCTTTGATGTGGATGACGGGTTCCTGAAGAAGATCCGCGTGGCGCAGTTCCAGCCCGGCCGTACGCGCGTAGTGCTCGAAGTGGACAATCTGTCGACCTATGAGGCCTTTCTGCTGCCGAATCCGTATCGGTTGATCATCGACATTCACGGCAAGGGTGACAAGATTGCGCACACGAAATTGAGCAAGGAAGAGGTCGCTGCGCTGGCGGACGTCGAGGCTCCGCCGCAGGCCGAGACCAAAGCTCACGTTCCAAAGCCGGAAGTCAAAGCTGACATGAAGGCGCTGGCAGGGAAGCCGGCGACGCAGAAGGAAGAGATTCATAACGATCACGACGGTGTCGCCAAGACCGAGGGGGAAGATACAACGGGCAATGCAGTTCCCGCGGAACGCACGAAACCTATTGAGTCCAAGGCGCCCGAACTTCAGGCCAAGGCGAATCCGCCGATCAAGAAAGTCATCGTCGACAACGATGACGATGAGGATGACACGCCTCCGGCGAAGCCGGTGAAGAGCCGGGTTTCGAAGAAAAAGCCCCGCACGACTGAGAGCAGTACAAACGATGACGACACTACGCCGGAAACTGCTTCTGCGGGCGATGATGAGGGCAGCGCGTCCACGAGCGTGAGCAGCAAAGTTTCTTCCCGTTCCAGCAGCCATCGGAAGGGAGACGATCTTGCCATTCATGTCGCGAAGCCTACGGCATCGGGAGACCGGTCGCTCATCCGTACTCTCGGCTTGAAAATCGGGAAAATCGTGATTGATCCCGGGCATGGCGGGCACGATACGGGGACCATAGGCCCGAATGGTCTGGAAGAGAAGGACTTGGTGCTGGAAGTCGGACGGCGCTTGGGCAAGCTGCTGGAAACACGGCTGGGGGCGGAAGTCGTTTATACGCGCAAGGACGACACGTTCATCCCGCTCGAGACGCGCACTGCGATTGCGAACCAGCAGCGCGCGGACCTCTTCGTTTCCATTCATGCCAATTCGAGCCGCGATCCTGCCGCGCGTGGAGTTGAAACCTATTATCTGAATTTCACGTCATCGCCCGATGCGCTCGAGGTTGCGGCGCGGGAGAATGCCGTTTCTGAAAAGTCCATTTTCGAGTTGGGCGATCTGGTAAAGAAGATCGCGTTGAAAGAGAAGATTGAAGAATCGCGCGAGTTTGCCGGCGACGTTCAGGAATCTCTGCATAGCGGATTGGCTGCGAAGAGCCCGGCGATTCGCAACCGAGGGGTGAAGAAGGCGCCGTTCATCGTGCTGATTGGGGCGAATATGCCTTCCATTCTGGCGGAGATTTCTTTTGTTTCGAATCCTACCGATGAACACCGGCTGCAGACGGCGGAGTACCGGCAGAAGATCGCCGAGTCGCTGTACCGGGGAATTGCCAAGTACGTAGACGGGCTGAGCGGCGTGAAAATGGCCAGCAAACTCGAGAAAGCCTCCGGACAGTAACTCGTTCTCCGCCTTCTGTTCTGCCAAGCCATGAATCTGAGGATTGTAATAGAGTGTAGACTTGTCGCGTCTGGGGAAGGCCGATTCATGAGGTGACGCCATGACCCGGTGGATCGAATCGATCGTTCAAGATCTCCGCTATGCGATTCGGGGATTGCGCAAGTCCCCTGGGTTCACGCTCGTCGTTGTTCTAACTCTGGCCATCGGAATTGGGGCCACCACTGCGGTCTTCAGTGTCATCAATGGACTCATTTTCCGCCCACTTCCCTATCCTGATCAGGATCGGCTCGTCTCTGTGGGGAATGTCAGCCTGAAGGAGCCGAAATGGTCACGGCCGGTCTCAAGCACAGATGTGGCCCACTGGCGCGCCGATAACCAAGTCTTCGAGGACCTGGAGTTTGTGTCTCACGCAGACATGGTGGCGATGTCGAGCGCTGGCTCGGGCGAACGTGTTGGCGTGCAGCACATGAGCGCACGATTGTTACCGCTCCTCGGGGTCAAGGCTTTCATGGGAAGCATTCCTACCGACGATCTCAGCGAGCAGAAAGGCTCCTTTGGTGTGCTCATCAGTTACGACTTCTGGAAGCGGCACTTCGGAGGCAAGCCCGACATACTTGGCCAAAAGATTTTTGTCGATACGTGGGCGGGGACGATTGTTGGAGTCGTGGAGCCAGGATTTGATCTGTTGGGAACCGGAACTCCGGAGATTTATGAATTTGGTGGAATGGGGGATCCGACCAAATCCGGGGTCGATGATGTGCGATGGTTCATCGCGATCGGCAAGCTGAAACCAGGCGTCTCGATCCAGCAAGCGCAAGCGGCGATGGACGTTACCGCCAGGCGCCTGACGCAGACGTTTCCCGAGGCGTACAAGGACCTGGGAGTGAGGGTCGAGCCGCTCCGGAATCGTTTGTTCGGGGGATGGGCAGACGTCTATTACAAGCTGCTTGGAATTGTCGTGCTCGTGCTCTTGATTGCCTGCGCGAACGTCGCGAATCTATCGCTGGTTCGGGCAGATGGACGACGGAAGGAGATTGGAGTACGTGTAGCGTTGGGAGCGAACAAGCGAAGGATTGTGCGCCAACTGCTCTCGGAGAACATCCTGCTTTCCACGATCGGCGGTGCGGCCGGTCTTGTTCTTTCTGTCATCGGTGTGAAGATTTTCACGTTTTGGGCTCCGGAGTGGGTTCCGCGCGAATTGGGTGCGCTGATCGATGTCCGGATTTTGCTCTTTACTCTTGTAACTTGTGTCCTAACCGGGTTGGCATTCGGGCTGCTGCCCGCGTATCGGGCGGTGAAAAGTGATCCGAACACTTTCTTGCGTGAGGGCGGAAGAGCGACTGCAACCAGTTCGCGTCATCGTACGAGAAGTGCTCTTGTCATTGGCGAGATCGCACTGGCGCTGGTCTTGCTGATATGCGCGGGCCTGATGATCAACACCGTAACCCGTGTCATGCGAACGTCTCCCGGGTTCAATCCGGCGCATCTTGTGACTGCGGAAGTCCGTCTTACCGGGCTCAAGTACATGGACTCGTCGACGGAGGACGCGACTGGCTTCAGTTCAATCCTTCCGCCGGTGGATGATTTCTGCCGGGAAGTGCTTGAACGGACACGAGCCCTGCCGGGCGTAGAAGATGTAGCGCTGGTGGACTGGTTGCCGCTGCTGGAAGTAGGACAGTATGCCGGGCCGGCGTTCAAGATTGTGGGGCAGAACGAATCGGCGAATGTCCTACGGCAGTCGGTGAGTTCCGACTATTTTCGAATCATGGAGATTCCAGTCTTGCGCGGACGGACCCCGTCTGATCGGGATACTCAGAGTAATGCGTGGGTATTGGTCATCAACGAGGCTATGGCACGGAAATTCTGGAAGAACGGGGATCCGGTTGGCCAGACGATTACGTTCACCGATTCGCCAGAAGAAAAACCACGAGAAATTGTCGGAATAGTCGGGAATGTACACCAATTCGATCTGACTGCGGACCCAACTCCCGAAGCGTATGTTGCTTACCAGCAGCAACCGGTGCGCATTCACTCCGGATGGACGGAGACGCGGATCCACAAGAGCCTGGTCTTACGGGCGCACTCCACATCGAAGGCTCTGATGCAAGAGGTCCGAAGGACGATTTCAGAACTCGCCCCGGAATCCGCGGTTTTTGGAGTCACGACGGTGGAACAGACAGTTTCGAAATCTGCATCTCCATGGCGGTTTCTGAGTCAACTTCTCGAACTGTTTGCAGCCATCGCACTGGCACTCGCTGTGATCGGAATTTACGGCGTGATTTCTTATTCCGTGGGCGAGCGAACCCATGAACTGGGCTTGCGGATGGCGCTGGGAGCGCTGCCAGGCCAGGTGCTGAGACTGATTTTGCGTCAGGCGATGGTATTTGCAGGGATCGGTGTGGCGATCGGGTTAGCCGGATCGTTCGTAGCAACACCGCTGCTTGCGGATTTTCTATATGGCGTCAAGCCGCACGATCTCACGACGCTGGTGCTTGTGTCGGCCGTTCTGATGATGGTTGCCTTCTTTGCGAGCTACATTCCGGCGCGGCATGCGACAAAGATTGATCCTATGAGAACGCTAAGACACGAATAGCGACAGCCGTGGAAGAGGGCTGAGCTAACGGCAGGCGTGATGAAGGTGATTCAGCGGTACGAACCAAAGATTAACGACCGGCACGAGTTAAGGTCTCATGCCGGTCGTTCGCACTCACACGAGGGGCAAAGAAAAATGGCGGCAAACAATTAACTTATTGCAGCGAGCTGCCGACCTGCGAGAACACGTTGTTCGCGTTCGATCCGATCAGGCGGACGGTTCCGACTACGATCACCAGGATGACCGCCAGCATCACGGAGTACTCGGCAATGTCCTGGCCTTGCTCGTCGCGCCACAGTTGTTTTATCCATGCAAAAGACTTGTTCGTTTCTTCGGACATATTCTCCCCTTTTTAGGCGATGCCCACCATCCGCGAAATATTCGTTAGCGAAACCGGCGGACGCCCTTGCTCCTCAAAACTCATTCCCCAGGCTTCTCTGTCTTGCGCGAGAGCCTTAAGGCCGACCTGAAATTCGGAACTGCCTTTCATCTTCTTGGTCCAGACCACCCGGTACTGCATCTTGCGCTGACGGTAGAAGAGCGTAATTTCGTCGTCCAAATTCAACTCGCGGCGCACTGCGCCAAGCCGAACACCGGTTGCGGTCACATCCAACGTGTGAGCCAGCTCCTCGAACGGCTTTCCGGCGCCATCTGTGCCCTTAATTCTGACGGGAAGAACCGCTTTCTTCCGTTCTCCCCGACGCTGGATCTTTCCTGTGCCGCTCGTTTGCATCCCATTCACCAACATCAGTTTGAGGGCTGTCTGGCCAGTTGTGAATGGCCCCGACGGGTAGGGTGGAAGGCACGAGAGTAACCCCCACCTTCCGGGGTGGGTTATTTTGCTTTGGAAAGACGGAAACCCTGCATTCGGGCCTTGTCAGCGAAACTTTTCCGGGCTGGCTGTGGTCTAATAAAGAGGCGGGTTTTCGCCCGCTTATTCATGAAATTGACTCGTTTTCTCCCGTTTTTGATTCTTTTAGGCTGCTTGCCTGGTGTGGCATTGAGCAGTGGTGCGCCCTCTCAGCAGGCTCCAACAGTCCTACCGCATGACTTTGGCGGTTGGCAGATGCAAGGTGCGGCACAGAAAAGTATTGATCCTGCAGTAGCCGACCCTGCCAATGCGGACGTACTGAAGGAGTATCGATTTTCTGATCTGGAGTCAGCTAGCTATACCCGCGACGATGGGCGGACGGTAAAGATTCGTGCGGCGCGTTTCGCTGACGCTTCTGGGGCATTTGGGGCGTACACGTTCTATTTGCAGCCCACTATGACGAGGGAGCAGATTGGCGATCAGGCTGCCTCGTTGAATGATCGGGTACTTTTCTATCGCGGTCACGTCCTGATCGACGCACAGTTCAGCAAAGAGAGTCCGATGTCAGGGGCAGAGTTGCGCGAATTGGCTGGAGCGCTGCCACGGCCCGGTGGAAGCATGGGGAATTTGCCGACTTTTATCGATTTCATGCCGCGCCGGGACTATGTCGCCAACACGCAGAAATACGTGATGGGCCCAGTTGCGCTGGACAAAGTCAATGCTCCGGTTTCGGCGGCGTTGGTGGATTTCGGGGCCAGCGCTGAAGCTTCGCTTGGCCACTACACGACGCCCAGCGGCGAAGCCACGCTCATGCTGATCTCTTATCCGACACCGCAGCTGGCAGCGGAGCATCTGCGCAAGATTGATGTGGCGCACCAGTTGGCCCAGCCACAAACCGGCATCTCTGAGATTACCGGTTCCGGAACATTCTTCGACAAACGAACGGGACCAATCGTTGCGATTGCAAGTGGAGGAATTTCCGACAGCGACGCGAAATCTTTGTTAGGTAAGGTGAACTATGAGGCAAATGTCACATGGAACACTCCCAGCGAGGATTCGCAAGTTCGTGATCTCTACAAACTGATTCTGAATATTGTGGTATTGTGCGCGATCCTCGCCGGGCTCGCGATCGTCGCTGGCGTTGCGTTTGGAGGCTTCCGAATCTTGATGAAGCGGCTGTATCCGGACAAGGTTTTTGATCGTCCGGAACAGGTGGAATTCATCTCGCTGCACCTGACTGAGACCATCGTAGAGGCGGGGCCGCCGAACTCGACCGTGAGGTCTCCAGAGGGTCGTTGACGGCCCTTGGCTAGCCTGTAAGTACCTTAAAAAGATCGGCTTAGAACCTTTAGAGGGCAAATTCGGCCCATTTTGGCCGATCTTTCCTACTGTTAACACTTTTTGTAAGTCACTGAAAATACAAGGATTTATTTCCCAAAAATCGCTTGACACCCCCGTTTTTGGGCTCATAAGATTTCGGCAGAAAGTTTTGACGGAATCAATTGCCTCCGTTGGAACTATTCTCCCTTGAAGAAAAGGCCGCCCAGTTGCCGGGTGGCCTTTTCGTTTTCACTCAAAGTTGCGGTTCGTGGGTGAAGAGTAACGTGATGAAATGATGCCGTTGTTATTAGACGGAACTCTTCCGGACGATCTGCGTATCTTTCATTGTTGATTTCAGGGGCGAGATCGGATTCCTTGAGGAGGACTCATGTTCTGCGATGGATGCGGCACCGCTTTGCAGCCCGGCCAAGCCTTCTGCAGTAAGTGCGGCAAGCAGATCGTCGGTTCGATCGCGGCAATCCGTCAGACGCCGGGACGCGTCGAGCGACACGTTCACCTATTAGGGATTCTGTGGCTAGCATATTCGGCGTTCAATACGCTGGGAGGTCTCCTGCTCATAGTTCTTGGGCGAACGTTTTTTCCCCATCTGCATGAGATGACCGAAGTGCCACCCGATGTACCGATCAGTTTCTTGAGTGCGCTGCTGACCACGCTGGGAATTCTGATCATTGCCAAGGCTGCATTGGGATTCATCGCGGGGTGGGGATTGCTTCATCGTGAGACTTGGGCGCGAATCTGGATTCTTGTCTTGGCTTTCGTTTCGCTATTCCTCAATATCCCGATCGGAACAGCCATCGGCGTTTACACCATGTGGGTGCTGCTGCCGCTGCAGTCGCAACAGGAGTATGAAGCATTGTCGGAACGAACGGCATGATGCTACATGCCGAACTTGCATTGACTTGTCCGTTGTTTCGTCCCTAGCATAAGTTCTGATGAAGCCAATTCGTTTTCGGGTAGGCATTTTTGCATTCTTTCGTAGCGTAACGTTCCTTGGGATCTGTTCAACAGCTTGTTCCAGTACTCTTATTGCACAGAGCATTAGCCCCCGGCATCCTTCGGTGGTTGCGAACTGGAATAAGAAGGTTCGGAATCGCACCACGCCCACGTTGCAGGCGGTGGTAAACCCAATGCTTCGACGGGGTTCGCCGATCCATGATGCAGCGATGGCGGAATTGCAAAAGCTAGGGTGCGATTATGTGCGCTATGCCTTCTGGTACCCATATCCTCATCTCTCGGTCGCGGAGCTGAAGCGTCCTGACCAGACTCAGACCTATTGGGATTTCCAGTACATGGATCCTCTTGTTGAAGATTTTTTGACGGCGAGCGGCCAACATCCTGCCGTGTGGAGTTTCAGCACGATTCCGGAATGGATGTTCGTGACACCTCAGCCGGTGGTGTATCCCGATGACATCAATCAGGTCATGTGGAACTATTCGCAGGGAAACAATCTACCGGACGTGCAAGCGCTTGGCGACTATTACGGGCGATTGGCCAGTTGGTATACACAAGGAGGTTTTAGCGACGAGTCAGGAAAGTTCCATAGCTCCGGGCATCACTATGACATGCACTATTGGGAAGTGTTTAACGAGATCGATGCCGAGCACGAACCGACTCCGAAGCAATATGTCGATCGCTATGACGCTATTGTCGAAGCGGTTCGCAAAGTTGTGCCGGACATGAAGTTTGTGGGGCTCTCGTTGTCGTATCCGGAGGGTGGGGCGCACATGTTTGAGTATTTCCTGGATCCGAACAATCACAAGCCAGGAATACCGCTGGATTACATTTCCTTTCACACATATGCCGCTCCGGGCGCCGATCAGCCGGAGGATGCCTGGCAGTTCACATTTTTCGCCCGCGCTAACGAGTTTCTGGCAGCTGCGCGATACATCGTAGGAGTGCGCAACCGGCTCTCTCCGACAACGAAAATTATGGTGAACGAGGCAGGGTCGATTCTGCCGGGCGACATGGTGCAAGGAGAGCCAAATCACGTTGAGAAACCCATTCCAGCGTCATACTGGAATCTGAGCGGGGCACTCTATGCTTATCTTTACGTCGAGCTGTCGCAACTCGGGGTCGATGTGTTGGGTGAGTCCCAATTGGTCGGGTTTCCAAGCCAATTCCCAAGTGTCACCATGGTTGACTCGAGCGGCAAAGCCAATGCTCGGTACGCCGTGCTCGATCTGATCAGGAACAATTTCGCTTCGGGCGACGATCTGCCCGGGACCGAGGTGCAGGATCACGGTGACAATGCTGATACGGACGCCATTACTGCGCAGGCTTTTACGAGGGGTAATCAACGAAAGCTGCTGTTGATCAATCAAAGGAATCGGGAAGTCGAGGTGGAATTGCCGCAAGAGTGCGCAGGAGCGTCTGTGCAGACGATTGGCGGAGCATCGCCGGAAATTGTAAAGCAGTACGTGAACGAAGGAAAGCTTCGTTTGTTGCCATTTGCCGTGTCGGTGGTGACTTTGAAGGACTGAGAATGCGAGACGACGAGTTTCCGTCACACTCGGAACGGTCTTGATCGTACGATTTGGTAAACTGATCAGAGTCCACCAGAGGCCGACGTAGCTCAGTTGGTAGAGCAGCCGATTCGTAATCGGCAGGTCAGCGGTTCAAGTCCGCTCGTCGGCTCCATTGTTTCCAGACAGGCGAATCTCATACACCGTGGGAAGCGGGCCCGGACGATCGCGTTCGAAGCTTCGGATCAATTCCGTGCGGGAGAAATGACCCAGGCTTAGGAGGCGGATGCACTCATCCGTAGCGCAAGTCTCCCACGAACTGCGCCTCCCCCATGGAAAACAACTCGCCTCGATAACGCGAAGCGGAAGCTGCTCTCGAAATCCAGCTTCGATCTGGTCACGAACCCACCGCAAAAAATCCAATTTCTGAGAAATCGCGATTTTGGGGTCTTCCCTGACCACGACGCCGGCGATATCGGGGATATCAGATCTCAATGTGTGGATTTGCCCATGTCCTTCGACGAGGATCTCAATATCGAGTTCCATCAGATGTTCGAGGCTGGCAATCCAGCTTTGGCTATCCACGTCTGGGTTCGGAGTTGCGAAGTAGCTTCCCATGAATGCATCACCCGCCAGCAGAAGCTTCTCCTGGGGATCGTACAGAACGATGTGATCGTCACAATGACCCGGCGTCGCAATTACCTCGAGCCGCCCGGAATCTGTTTCGACGAAATCGCCGAGCAAGTGGTACGGCTGCTCTAGATTTGGCGGCTGCCCAATGATCATTGCTCGGACCCAAGGCAGCTTCTTGAATGGAGTCAAGAAGCGGGCAGTCATCTCCGAAACGTAGATCGGAGCACCGGTTTTTTCAAATAGCCAGTTCAAGTTGCCGACGTGCTCTTCGTGAGCATGCGTGGCAATGACCTTGGTGATCTTTGGTTCGATCCGGTGAAGGTGCTGCTGAAGCGACCTTCGCATCTTCGGTGACCCCGGATCAACCGCCGCACCATCGTAGAGTACGGTTGTGAACAGTTCGCCGAACAGCAGTGGGACTGTATTAGGCAAGAACCCGTTCAAGAACAGAATGGTTAGCTTTCCATCAAGCAGGTCAAGTCGCGCGTGGTACGTAGAGGCGAAGATGCTCAACCTCTGCATCATCGCCTTGATCGCGGCCCACACTACAAGCGGCAACCGGATGAAGAAGCCGAGCGTGTAGCAGGACCAGAAGGCTCCCAGTCTGGCTTGCCGTCTAACGACTTCTGGTTTTGCTACGCGGCATGCACCTCCTCGGCATTTGCTGAGCGCGTAGCGGTTTGCGGCTACAAAGTTATAGGCGAACTGTCCGAGATTCTTAAAAGGAAACCGTTGTCCGACTGCGCCAATCAGCCAAGTGGAGGGAAACAATCGTGCCAGAGCCGATACAGCCTCCCAGCCAACCAGGATTTGATTTTCCGGAGTAACAACGTGCAACTGCCGTAGGCATTCATCGAGTCTCAGCCGCGAATCTTGGGTCGACAGGTCTTCTGGACTGATTGCTATCGCGGTGGTCTTGGTCTTACGGTCGAGAGTCTTTAGCCACGCCACGCAAGCCTGACAAATCTCGCACTGGCCATCGTAAAAAACCCTATACGACGAAGGCGGGGCATTCTTCACACCAGGTATAACGGTGCCTGCAAGCGACTGCTGGGACATGAGAATGGCAGAGATTATGCACCGATAAACCGCACTCTTCCAAGTGGTACAAGAGAACATTAGTAATTTTGGTTGAATAATGAAAGGGTTAAGCCTATTTCGTAATCGGCAAGGTCATTGGTTCAAGTCCGATCGTCGACCCCATTCTTTCAAGCACTTGCGCGCATTTCTCGGTGCACTCCGAGGACCCAGAAGGTGCAACATCCACGACACAGTTTTATCGAATGGTCGACGCACTAGGGACGACCTTTTCGAGTGCGTCGGTGCTGCCCACTGTCGTGCGGTGCTTCGGAGGGCTGTCGCCCTCCTCCGGATGGCATCGTTTGATGAAATCGTTTTAGGATTTCCGGCTAAAAGCGGAGGCGTCAGCTCCTCTAGAAAGCCCACCTCAGGGAGAACGTTGCGTTGTTGGCATGGAAATAGCGAGGATCGGTGGGCCCCACAAACGACTTCTCGCCATATTGGTAGTAATTCCAGGCGGAATTCCACGCCAAGTGATGTCCGAGATCGACAGATAAGAGAGCCATCGGCTGATGGTAGTTGTACTGAAGCGAGCCGAACGGTGAAAGACTATTAAACTGTGGCGTCTCGCCACCAACACTGGTGATGCTGTATCCCGCTTGAACGGTGACGCGCGAAACTGGCTTCACCATCACCGACGCCATGCCATAGTGCGTCTTGCTTGAGTAGATCCCGTTTGTGAGTAAGGGATTGCCATCATCGTTGTAACCGTTCGCGATGCAGCTGCCCGCATTTGCGACCACCGAAAGCGGTGTATCGGAGTCGTTGAAGCAGATAAAGGTGTTTTGCTGGTAGTCGTTGTAGTTGTACGCCAGATCAATTCCGAATCGTTCCCGAGGGTTCAGGCTTGCTGTGAGACCGTAGTTGCGATTGTGTCCGCGATAGTCAATTAAGGCATCGCTATTGGAGCCGTCCCAGAGATTGATTGAGGTTCCGATTACTGCCCATGGCTTTGGTGTGTAGTTGGCCTGGACGCGATACCGGTTCTCTTTGCGCAGGCCAATGCGGACGATAGTTTCGTCATTGTTGGTGTGTTCCCAATCGAAGTTGAATCGCAGGCTCGTCATCGGCCTTGCCCAGATTCCAAACAAAGGAGTGTATTCGTGAATGAGGAATCGATCTTCGTCGCCGGTGGAGAAGTCATTCACGTGAAGGAATGTTCTGTCGCCGTAGCGGAAACCGACGCGGCCGCCGACATGCTTTGTGTCCCAGACCAGGTCAGATTCGTTTCTCTTCCAGTCTTGATTGAATGACAGTTGATCGGCAACGTCTGGGATTGGTCCCGCTGTGGTAGTGCCGCTTATGGGTGTCAATAACGTGCAAGTAGTGCAGGTCCAATCTTGCTCGCTGAAGAAAGCCCTCTCAGGAATGCGGTAATCCCACAAGCGAAAAGTATCGACGAAACGCAGATGTCTCGTGAGATGGGCGGTGAAGCTAAAGTCCAGGACATTCGAAATCCGTGTTGCGCCGGCGGTAGTGCCTGGAGTATTGGTGACCAGCGATTGACGGGTGTTTGGTGAACCGCTGCGTCCGGACTGGAACCCGTTAAAGAATTCAAGGAATGGCGCGTTCATATCGGCCGAACTGTAGGCATAGGATGCGTTCAATTCCACGCGTGAAATATCAGTGCTATGGAGGCTCACACGCTCCGTCGGCGATGATGTGCGGATACGATTCGAGCGACTGTAATCCAGAAACGAATTGCAGGTCAGGTTAGTAAGAACGCCGCTCGCGTTGATCAGGCTGGTTGCGGGAGGATTGATCGCGCAGGGATTCTTATTCTCGGTGTTGATCGGTAGCCCAAGTGATACCGTGCCGGCGCCTCCCGGCAGAAGTGCTGGTGCAAACGGGGAGAGTTGCCAATTCGTATCTCCCTTGTAGTAGTCGAGAAATTGATCGTAGCTGATAACCGTGTGCTGGAAGATCTTCAGGTCTGCTCCGAGGCGGTAGGAGTTCAACGTGGTGTTCCAGTCCTGAAACAGCAATGCATCGGTGCCTTCGTGAACACTGGAATATGAGGGTCCGGTCATGTTGTTGTGCGAATACCCGAGTCGGACGTCGAAGATCGACTGCGGAAAAAGGGTGAGATCGAAATCGCTAATGCGGCGGCGGGTCGCAAACAGGTGCGCTGACGACGTAACCGGGATGTACGGACTGGATGTGGGTGGATTCAGGGGATTTGCCAGCAGGTTATAGTCGAAGTCCGTTTGATCACGGCGGAATTGGGAGCGAAAGTCATACCACTTGTTCTTATCCATCCGGAAGCGAAGGGCATTGTTTGGTTCGCCGCCCCAACCAAAACTGTTCACGAACAGATTGTCGAATAGCATGCCAACGTGGTTTTGGGATTGCATCGACAGGCTTTGATCGAGAAGGCGCGGCCCGGTACGCAAATTGACCAGGGTGTTGTACATCTGCTGGCTACCGGTTACGTCATTTGCCCGGTAGCCAATCTCGATCGACTGATGTACCACGTAACCATTGGTCTCCCACCCTTCCGGCTGCGATGGGGTTTGATTCGCGCCTCCCTGGTTTTGTGCTCTCGCTGTGAACGGCAGGAAGGCGGCAATAGTCACCAGAAGCAGGTTCATTCGAAATGAGGTTGAAATCATGCGTGCCTCTATCTAAAGAACACGTTGCTTGCGTTCGATCCATGAATGGCTACGTGGCACATCGTGCACGCCTGATACTTGGTGGATTGGTTGTGAGCAGGACCTGCAGGGCCCTGGGCTGGGAACGAGTGACACTGCAGGCACAGCAAGTTCACCTGACTCACACGCAAGTAACGGGGGTTGGTGGATCCGTGAGGCGTGTGGCAACTGGTGCAGCCTTCGGTTTTCACTGGTACGTGTTCGTAGACAAAAGGACCCGCCTTGTCCGCATGGCACTTGGCGCAGACGGCATCCCCGGTGGGCAACGCCCTTACTTGCCTGAGAGTCGTCGTTCCATGGACGTTGTGACAGTCACTGCATTGAATCAGGCCTTCGTCGACGCGATGATGGTAGGGTTTGGCGAAATCAGCCTTCGCGGCCGTGTGGCATCCGTAGCAGAGTTTCGGCTGGGCTATTGCTAACAAATGTTCCGGTTCTTTCGCGTTATGTGGAGAGTGACAGTCCAGGCAGCCGACATCGCTGCTGGCGTGGGGTGAACTAGAGAAGTGGCGCTGCTCATGTTTTTCGCCGTGACAACTGAGGCAGTGCGCGTTCGCATCCTGGCGCGACATGGTTTTGAAGCTGATGATCTTGCTTACGTCGCCGCCGCCTTCCACGTGCGCTGAGCCAGGGCCGTGGCAGGACTCGCAGCCATGTCCATCTTGCAGAGTGGTCTTGAAGTGTGGAGTCCGCTCGAACTTGTTCGTGTAGAGCTCTTCGTGACATGTCTTGCAGGTGTCGCTGCCCACATACTTTGCTGATTCATCCGGATGGGCGACAGCTGTCTTTTGCTGATCATCGGAAGCGAAGCCCTGTTGTGCCGACATCAGACAGAATCCGGCTGTCAGAACCGACGCCAGTCGTTTCCATGTTCTACTCGAGTTCACCGTCAACTCCTTGCGATCAGACCGTTTGCGATGCACGACGCGGGATGCCAGCACGGCACACGAACTTTCGCCGCGCTGGCTTAGTTCGCCTTCTTACTTCAGAGTTTTGACGAAATCTGCAATTGCTTGCGCTTGCTCATCCGTGAGACCTGAGATCCCTTTGTTGTGCGGAGGCTTGCTTGTGGACTCGCCCTTCGTAATGTGGGTCACAATTTGGCTTGACTCCATAGACGTTCCTTTTAGAGCGGGCGCTTTCATGCTCGACTTGCCCTCTCCGTCAGCGCCATGACAGCCGGAACACTTCTTTTTGTAGAGGGCCGCGCCGTCATCGGTCGCCCATGATGCCACTGCTGTTGTTAGTAAAAGGGTCGCTACTCCGACGAAAATCTTGAATTTCATGAAATTTCTCCTTTGCGAATCAAAATTTCTACACCAGGAGCCGCGTTCTATAGACTCCTTTTCATTACTGTTTCTGGATCTTCTGCATTCGCTCCGTAAGTCCGAGAGTTTTCAGGATTTCTGGAGAGGCCTCGTCCATCGCCAGGGGCTCATGACAGGTATTGCAGTCCTGCGTGATCGTTTTGCCGTCTGCAGCTGTATGCGAGCCATCGTGACAACGGAAACACCCCGGAAAGTCCGTGTGACCTAAATTGTTCGGATAAGTGCCCCAGGAGACTTTCAGGTCCGGAAAAACGTTCCGATCGTAGATGGCGAGAACCGATTGTCCTGCTTGGCGAACGTCGTCACCGCGCTTCGCGTAGATGTCGGGATAGTTCTGCTGATAAAAGCTAACGAGCGTAGGCGGCAGCTTCTCAGCAGCTTCCTGACTTGAAGCGTAGTTTGTCTTGAGTAGTTCCACACTTTTCTTCTTGATGAACGGCAGGCCAGGTATATCGCCAAGGGCAAGGGCTTTATCCATTGCGCGCTCGGGCAGATCGAAGGTATGCGTTGGGCGGTTATGACAGTCAACACACTGCATGTCATAAGCAGGCAGCGCCTTGGCGGAATCAGATGGCGGGTCGGCGACAGCAAACTTCCGGGAATCGCCAGTCTCTGTGTTGCGGTATTCAACCCAAGGAATCGTCTGACGCGCCGGATCCGCCGCGGCAAAACGAATGTGAATCCCAGGACCGAAGTGCGCACCGTGAATTCCCGCAATTCGGTTACCGCCCACCAACATCAAGAGAACTGTTTCCGTGCGTGTGTTCGTTTCGTCTTCAGCGAATTTGCTTAAGACCCGCAGGCGAGTGCCTCCGAGGTTCTGCGGCCAATGGCAGTGCTCGCAAGTTTCTCTTGCGGGGACGAGGCGACCGCTTTCCAAAGCTGAGGGAATTGGTTTAGGCATCGTCCCGAAGACAGTCGAGACCAACTGGTGAAGACCATTTGTCTTGCTGTTGACCCATCCCACCGCGCCGGGCGCAACGTGACAATCAACACATTCCACTCTGGAGTGTGGTGAATTCCGATATGCAGCCAACTCGGGCTTCATTGTGTGGCAACTGGCACCGCAGAATTGTGGCGTTTCCATATAAGTAACGGCGCGGTAGGTAAGCTGAGTGCCCACCAGGATATTCACGACGGTGATCGCCACGAAGAACCATGCAATGCGTCGCAGCGCGGCTTTGCGATCGAAGTCAGGCTGAACGAATCCTTCTTTAATATGCCGCTTGCTCAGATAGACTCCGACTGGCACCAAAGCCAGCCCTGTAAAGAACACGATGGGAAGAATGAGAAAAACGATAATACCGACGTAGGGGTTACTGGTATTGCCGCGGATTTGCAGCGGAAAAACGAAGAGCCATGAAATCAGGGCGGTTACTATGAGTGCGGTGCCGACAAGACTCAACCAATGCTGAGTCAGCAGAAACCAAGCCGGCTTTGGACTCGGTACATTCATGCCTGCGGAAGGTTATCCCCACCCACTAGTAGTTCCGAAGGATAATGACTCTCAGCAAAGTGAGGGACTGGTAGAAATGCCAGCTTTCTGCTTTGAGTCAGAAATGTTGCGAGGAAAGTAGCTGATCAGCGCATCGATATCGCCATTGGAGTTGGAAACTACGAAATGCTAAGTGCAGTACGATTTAATCGACCAAGTCCAATCTCTTCAGTTGCGCTAGCTCTATCCGAATTCCTTATATCTTCCTGACCTTTTCCAGCGCGGGATTTCGCCTTTAAGAGCAGGGGGAAAGACCGCGGACGCCACGGCAGCCCGAGATAGTCCTACCGTGGCGTCCGTCGCAGTTCGATCTGGACGTGCGAATTGCGGTTCCCTGACTATGTGACGGCTGCACTGGGACGAACCGGGTCAATCTCACAGATCACGCGAGCGAACTCGAATGCGGTGCGCGTATTGGCCGGATACGGCGAATGGCCGGTGAGCAGCTTGTAAAGCACCACGCCGAGGGAATACACGTCCGTAGCAGTGGTGATTGTTTCGCCCCGAATCTGCTCCGGGCTGGCATATTCCGGAGTCATGGGACGCACTATCGTTGTGTCTGCGCCATGGGCGGGGTCGAGAAACTTGGCGATTCCGAAATCCAGCAGCTTGGGAATGCCATCTTTCGTGACCAGGATGTTTCCTGGCTTGATATCGCGATGAATCACCAGCCGTTGATGAGCGTACTGAACCGCCGCGCAAACATCCATGAAAAGCTGCAACCGTTGGTTGACGCCGAGATCGTTCTCTTCGCAGTACACGTCGATTGGTGTTCCTTCGATCAGTTCCATGACCAGGTACGGAATGCCACCCTCGGTCGTTCCGCCATCGTAGAGCCGAGCTATGTTGGGATGATCGAGGGAGGCCAGAATCTGGCGCTCATGCAGGAACCGCTGAAGTAGTTCGGCAGAGCCGTATCCGGTTCGCACCAGCTTGATCGCAACTTCCTTCTCATATTGTCCGTCAGCACGTACCGCGCGGTACACTTCGCCCATGCCGCCGTGTCCGATTTGCTCGACGATACGATAGGCGCCGATCGTTTGTCCGAGCCAGCTGCGTTCCGGTTCTTCCCGCTCCAGAACAGCGTTCAGAGCTACAGCTGGACTCTCGAGAAAGACATTTCCAGCCTGCTCGTGGGAGCGAAGCAGAGAGGAGACCTCGGATTGCAGTTCCAGGTCATTCAGGCAAGCTTGTTGGATATGGGACTCGCGTTCCAAAGGTGGTAGCGCGATCGCAGCATCCAGGATGGCACGGACCTGTTTCCAACGCTCCGGGTTCACGACGCCGTGCTCCGGTTGAGTTCACGGAAGAGCCATGCCCGAGCGCTGGTCCAATCGCGCTTCACGGTAGATGTTGAAACGCCGAGGACTTCGGCCGCGTCTTCATTCGAGAGGCCTCCGAAAAATTTTAATTCCACGACCCGACTCTGCTGGGAGTCCATTGCGGCCAGGGTTTTCAAGGCGTCATCAAGCGCGACAATGTCCAGATCGATGGGCTGATGCTGTTCCTCGGCGTCTTCCAGAGCCACAGTGTATGCGTCTCCTCCACGCTTGGACGCGCGATGGTTGCGGGCATGATCGACCAGGATCTGCCGCATGAGTTGAGCGGCGACGGCGAAAAAGTGAGCACGGTTCTGCCATTGAGGCAGTTGCTGATTCGTCATGCGCACATAGGCTTCGTGCACGAGAGCTGTGCTCTGCAAAGTGTGGTCGGAACGCTCGCCTTGGAGATAACGATTGGCGATTCGCCGAAGTTCGCTGTAGACCAGCGGCATGAGCGCATCGAGCGCCGCTTTGTCGCCGCCTCGCCAGCGGACCAATAATTCGGTTACCTGATTGGAAGCCCCGCGCACAGCCCGTTTTGCCCCGAGACACGCGGAGGAAGCGTGAGTGGCAAAAGCATATCCAAGGGAATTGCAGGTGTCAACGAGTCGTAGGTTGCATGTCATACCACAATAGAAATGTCCCCATCTTGGCCACAATAGAAATGTCCCCCAGTTATAGGTTCACCAAGCCGCAGAAAATATCGGTGTTTTCATTTGTTGATAGCGATTTCTTCTCCACGGATG
>Ga0335085_10002812_pt1 | contig 31670 bp, 28 predicted proteins | sample Lox_Sample_45_FD_206712 | JGI IMG/M metagenome (GOLD analysis project Ga0335085, IMG submission 206712) | Soil microbial communities from Loxahatchee National Wildlife Refuge, Florida, United States - Lox_Sample_4.5 | ecosystem: Environmental > Terrestrial > Soil > Wetlands | place: USA... | reverse complement strand
CGTTGAAGGTGAAGGGAGTTCAGAAGACGATTGCGATCGATCCGTTCAAGCCGCCGCATGCCTTTCAACCGCTGGGAGGCATCGCGGTCATTGCCGACAATACGTGGTCGGCATTCAAAGGTCGCGATCAGTTGAAGGTTGAGTGGGACAACGGTGTGCATGCGGCCTACTCGTCGGAGGACTACAAGAAGCAATTACAGCATACTGCGCGGCAACCGGGGAAAGCAGTGAAGACGGTGGGAGATCCGGATGCGGAATTCACAAAGGGTGGAAAGATTATCGAAGCAGAATACTTTGCGCCGCATTTGGCACACGCGTCGATGGAGCCTCCAGTGGCAGTCGCGGATGTGCGCGGCGAGAAAGTCACGGTGTGGTCGCCGACGCAGAATCCGGTCGGCGTGCAGGAAGAGGTCGCTAAAGCTCTTGGGCTGAAAAAAGAAGGCATCACGTGCCATGTGACCTTCCTGGGTGGAGGGTTCGGACGCAAGTCAAAACCTGACTATGCCGTCGAAGCGGCCGTCTTGTCGAAGAAAACGGGCAAACCGGTCAAGGTCGTGTGGAGCCGCGAGGATGACATCAAGTTCGATTACTTTCACTCGGTGGCTGCGATGTACCTCAAGGCAGTGGTCGACGACAAAGGTATGCCGAAGGCCTGGGTGCAACGCTCGGTCTTTCCGCCGATCGGATCGACGTTCGACAAGGACGCGGTGTACAGCGGTGAAGGCGAAATGTCGTTGGGCTGGAATGTTATTCCCTTCGACGTCGCCAATTTTCGCTCGGAAAATGGGCCCGCAACGGCGCATGTGCGGATTGGCTGGTTGCGCTCCGTGGCGAATATCTATCACGCGTTCGCGGTGCAATCCTTCGCCAACGAACTTGCGTACGCCGCAAACCGCGACCCGTACGAATACCTGATGGCGCTGATTGGGTCGGCGCGCACCATTGATGCGGGACAGGATCCCGAAACGGCGAAGAAGTATCCGTATGACACGGCTCGACTGCGGCACGTCGCGGAACTGGCCGCGGAAAAGGCGGAGTGGGGCAAGCGCAAGCCAGGAAACGGCTGGGGCATGGGGATTGCCGTACACCGGAGTTTTCTTACCTACGTCGCCAGCGTGGTTGAAGTCGTGGTCGACAGCAACAAATCGGTAGCCGTGCGTCGTATCACGACGGCGGTGGATGCCGGGATTGTGGCGAATCCTGACATGGTGCGTTCGCAATTTGAAGGCGCAGCCGTGTTCGGGACCGGCCTCACCCGGACCGGTGAGATTACGGCGACCAATGGAGTCATCGATCAGTCGAATTTTCACGACTATCCGGTGGCGCGAATGAACGATGCACCTGCGCATATCGACGTGCACATTGTCGAAAGCAGCGCTGCACCTGCCGGGGTAGGAGAGCCGGGCGTGCCTCCGATTGCTCCGGCGATTTGCAATGCGATCTATGCGGCGACGGGGCAACGAATTCGGGAGTTGCCGTTGACGCGGAACGGATTCGCATAGAGTCAGGTCACGCCTTAAACCGCAAAGGACGCGAAGTTTCGCGAAGGAAATCTCGAAAAGGCGAGATGCGCTTGGATTGTTGGAACACGTTGGCTTGAAGTCCGATTGTCATCCGCGCTAGGATAGCGTGCTGCTTCCAGGTACAGTTATGCCTCAAAACTATGTTCCTATCTTTATCTTTATTGCGATTGTAGGTGCGCTGCTGCCGATCACCCTGTTGGCAGCCAAGCTGGTACGGCCCAACAATCCCAGCAAGACCAAGTTGATGCCTTATGAGTGCGGCATCGATCCTGTAGACAACGCTCGGGGACGGTACACAGTGCGGTACTACATCATCGCCATTTTGTTTGTGGTGTTCGATGTGGAGACGATTTTTCTGTTTCCCTGGGCGGTGAAGTTCAAGGCCTTCGGATTGTTTGGACTGTTGGAGATGTTGATTTTCCTCGCCATCCTGATCGTTGGATATATATGGGTTTGGAGAAAAGGCGCGCTGGAGTGGGTGTAGACATTTGAGGTTAAGCAGTTCGGTAATTTCGGTGCCGGGTTCGAACTGAACGAATGGCAGGTGCCGCCATCAACCCGATGGATTCTTCTCCGGCCGAGACCTTTTCCGCTTCGCGCTGGACCCAAGGTAATTTTTTCTTTCCCACAAGGATTGTCGTCAGTCCGCAACGCGTGATCCGAATGAAGGGGCGACTGTTCGGGAGCAACGAGGAGAGCATTCCGATCTCGAAGGTGGCTTCCGTCCACATCTCGACGGGCGTCTTTTGGGCTGAGGTTGTGATTGAATCGACGGGCGGAGCGGACCCTATCACCAGTCACGGGCACCGCAAAAAGGATGCGCAACGCATCCGGGACTTGATCGAGAGCTATCAGTCGCAGGCGCGTTGAGTCGCAATCGCGCGCGCGAATATACTCACAGAAACAAAAATCTCAAGATCCGATATGTGGGCGGATTTCCGCGCCGGATCTTCCGTTGACACTATCCGCTCAAGCTGATAAAAGTGAACGTTCTTTCGAACGCAGCCCGCGCCGGAGTTTGTGCCGTCGCCCTATGCCGGACGAAACCAAATCCCCTAGTCCGCCGCCGCCGGAACCTGAGAAGCCGACGGCGGAGAAACCCGCAGTTCCGGGCGGTGTGAAATCTACTTCTTCCGGGTCGGTTCAGTCGGAAACCAAGACAACCCCTGCCAAGCCTTCTCCATCGTCGGAGGCGTCGACTCCGCCGAAACCGGTTGCCGCAGCGCCTGCTGGGCCTACAGCCGGGACTCGCGCTGCCTCTAAGCCCGCAGCGCCGGCGGCTGGACATCCGGCGCCGCCGAAACCTACCGGACCGGTTCCGACTCCATGGGATTCGCCGATGGTCGCCAAGTACAAGGCGGAATACGGATCCGGGTTGAACGCGCTGACGCATCTGGGGCAGAACTACCTGGAGGTCGACCGGTCTCTGATCCCGGACTTTCTGCAGCTTCTTCGCGATGACGAGCAGTTTGATTACTGCGTGGATGTCACCGCGGTGCATTATCCGAAGCGTGAGAAGCAGTTTGACGTGGTGTGGATTCTTTATTCGTTCGCGCGCAACGAGCGAATTCGCGTGAAGACGCAGATTGCGGATGGCGAGTCGATTCCGAGTGCGGTGCCGATCTGGACGACGTGCAACTGGCTGGAGCGCGAAGTTTATGACATGTTCGGGATCAAGTTTGAGGGGCATCCGGATTTGAAGCGGATTTTGCTGCCGGATGGGTGGAAGGGATATCCATTGCGGAAGGATTACGGGATTTTGCAGCAGGATTCGGAATGGGTGCAGATTAACTTGGGGATTGAGAGCGGGCAGTAGAACCAAAGCCATTCACCACAGAGGACACAGAGGACCATAGGGACACTGCAATTCCAATGACGGATCCCAATACACTCTCGCCGCTTGATCTGGATACTCCGGACAAGACGTTTCTGGATGCGAACGAGCTTGTCATCAATATGGGGCCACAGCATCCGGCGACGCATGGCGTGCTGCGCGTCATTTTGCGGCTGGATGGCGAGAAGGTTCTGGGGCTGGAGTGCGTCATCGGATATCTGCATCGCGGCGTTGAGAAGATCGCTGAGAACCGTACGTACACGATGTTCAATCCGTACGTCGACCGCATGGATTATGTGGCGGCGGTATCCAACGGGCTGGGGTATTGCGAGGCGGTCGAAAAGCTTCTAAGCGTTGAGGCGCCTCCGCGCGCTCAATACATCCGGGTCATTCTCACGGAATTGAATCGGATTGCCAGCCACCAGCTGTGGCTCGGCACGCATGCTCTCGACATCGGCGCGATCACGCCGCTCTTTTACACCTTCCGCGACCGGGAAGAGATTCTGAAAATCTTCGAGAAGTACTGCGGGGCGCGCTTAACGACCCATGCCTTCCGCATCGGTGGGCTGCAGTACGAGGCATATGACGGCTTCGAGAAGGACGTGAAGGCATTCTGCGACTTCGTGAAGCCGAAAATTGATGAATACGAAGAGCTGCTGACCACGAACCGCATCTGGCTGGAACGGACCAAGAACGTCGGCGTGATCTCGGGCAAGGACTGCATTGCCCTAGGTGTCACGGGGCCGGTTCTGCGGGCAAGCGGCATCAAGTGGGACATTCGCAAAGCTCTTCCCTATGCCAACTACAAGAATTTTGATTTTGAGATTCCGACCGGGCAGAACGGCGACACGTACGACCGGTACATCGTGCGCATGATTGAGATGCGGCAGTCGTTGCGGATTATCGAGCAAGCGGTGGCGGGAATTCCTGAAGGACCGATCATGGCGAAGGTGCCGAAGGTGATGAAGCCTCCTGTGGGCGAGATTTATCACTCGATCGAAGCGCCGAAGGGCGAACTAGGATACTTCATCGTGAGCGATGGATCGACGCAGCCTTACCGCATACGAGTGCGCCCTCCGAGCTTTGTGAACTTGCAGGCACTGGACATCATGTGCCGGGGGCAGCTTGTGGCGGATGTCATCGCCGTAATTGGCACTCTCGATATTGTCCTGGGCGAGGTAGACCGGTAAATGCACGATCTCATCCAGTACATCCAGTCCTATCTGGGGAGCGACAAGACTCCGGGCGGCGCGGGCAACATTTTCTGGGCGACGGTCTATGTGTTGCTGGTGTTCGTGGGCTTGTCGGTCGCGGTGATCGCGATGAACTGGCTGGAGCGGAAAATTCTGGCGCACATGCAGGTGCGGCTTGGACCCATGCGCGTTGGGCCGCACGGACTGCTGCAGCCGATCGCCGATGCGCTCAAGCTGCTGCTGAAGGAAGACATTATCCCGGAAGGTGCCGACAAAGTTGTTTTCTGGGTGGCACCGTTCATTGTGGTCCTCGCCGCGTTTACCGTGTTTGTCGTCGTGCCGTTTGGGCCGACGCACGCTATTACCGACATGAACATTGGAATTCTGTTCATGCTCGGCGTGTCGTCGTTGAGCGTGCTGGGAATTGTCACTGCCGGGTGGGCATCGAACTCGCACTATCCGCTGATCGGAGCGCTGCGATCGAGTGCGCAGATGGTTTCTTACGAAGTGGCGATGGGGCTGGCGGTGGTTTCAGCGATTCTGATGACCAGCCTGAATGAGTCGAGCACTGGGACCCTGAGCATGATCGGGATTGTGCAGGCGCAGTTCGATCAGCATGAGTGGTTCCTGTTCAAGTTTTTCCCGCTGGGCATTATCGCATTCGTGATTTTTGCGATTGCGATGGTGGCGGAGACGAACCGCGCTCCGTTTGATCTGCCTGAGGCCGAATCAGAATTGACTGCGGGGTTTCACACGGAGTACAGCGGTTTCCGTTGGTCATTGTTCTTCCTGGCGGAATATTCGGCGATGATCGCGGTGTCGTCGATCGCGGTGACGCTTTGGTTGGGCGGGTGGTTGCACCCCTTTCCAAACCTGCTTAGCAGCCCAACCTGGGAACTGGCGTTTTCGTTTATCCCGGGACTGACTTTTCTTTTCCTTGGCGCGCTTTGCTTCTACCACACAGCTCGGATGCCGAAGCACCCTCTCTTCAGAATTCAGACGATCGGGCTGGCGGGATTTGGAGTGGTGCTGGCTCTGATCGGGGTGGTGCTTTTCATTCCTGCAGTACGCGATCGCGTGGGTGACATCTTCTGGTTCTCGGCCAAAGTTGCGGGCTTCATGTACCTCTATATCTGGTATCGTGGCACGTTCCCGCGATACCGCTTTGATCAGTTGATGAAAGTGGGCTGGAAAGTTCTGCTGCCGACTGGATTGGCACTGTTGATTCTCACTGCCGTCGTCGGAATGCGCGGCGAGTTGCTGGAACAGGCTAAGGGGGTATTCGGGCGATGAATCCTCAGGTCGCAGCCAATCCCCCGGTCGCAACTCCCTTCTTCTTTTATGGGCTGGCCGCCATCATGATCATTGGCGGCATCCTGGTAATCACGCGGAAGAACGCTGTGCACTCGGCGATGGCGCTGATCACGACTTTGCTGGCGCAAGCTGGCCTATATCTGATGCTTTATGCCCCGTTCGTCGCTGGCGTGCAAATCATTCTGTATGCGGGCGGCATTATGGTGCTGTTCCTGTTCGTGATCATGCTGATCTCGATTGAACGAACGCTGAAAGAGCGGCAGTTCAACAAGCAGTGGCTGATCGGGATTGTAGCAGCGGGAGCACTGGGCGGGCTTTTCATCGCTGTTTACACGACAACAAAAGGAGGCGTTCTCTTCCCTCCGGTTGGGCGACCGTCGTACGTAGAAGCGCAGAATACGCAGGGGGTCGCGAGCCTGCTGTTTGATCTGCATACCGGAACTTATATGTTCGCGTTTGAGATCGCGTCGCTGTTGTTGCTGGTCGCCATTATTGGCGCGGTAGTGATGGCGAAGAAGAGGATATAGAAGCAGGGCCAGGGATCAGGGGCCAAGGGTCAGTCGCCCGGATATTTTATGAACGCAATGATGGAAATTTCGACTTTGCACTACCTGGTGCTTGGTGCGGCGCTCTTTCTGCTGGGCGTGATTGGGGTGCTCACCCGGCGGAACGTTGTCATTGTGCTGATGTCGATCGAGTTGATTTTGAACGCCGTCAATTTGAACCTAGTCGCGTTCTCGCGGTATTGGCAGAGCATTCATGGACCGTCCGCCCTGCATGGCCAGGTCTTCGCGATTTTCGTGATTACCGACGCCGCGGCGGAGGCCGCCGTTGGATTGGGAATTCTGATCGCCTTCTTCCGTAATAAGGAGACGGTCAATGTAGATGAAGTGAATTTGTTGAAGTGGTGAAGTGCAGTTTCAAGTGTCGAGTTTCAAGTTTCGAGCGGATTGCCATAATGCCGATCGAAGCCGGTTTTCTCGAAACTTGAAACCCGAAACTCGAAACTTAGCGCATGCTCTTTCTCGATCACATCTATTTGATTCCGCTGCTACCGGCACTGGGCGCGGCGATCATGTTTTTCTTTGGGCGCAAGCTGACCAAACAGACCGTCAGTGCGGTATGCGTTGGCGTTGTGGTGTTGGCCTTCCTGCTCGCCTGCGGCTGCGTTCTGCAATACAACGCGTGGGCGAACACGCACGATCACCAGCCATACGAGAGCATCGGATATACCTGGCTGGGGACAGGCACCGGGCACTTCACCTATTCCACGCACGACGGCACTGCGGCAAATTTCCAGATTGACGCGCGCCTTCTCCTCGATCCTCTCTCCAGCATCTGGCTCCTGTTTGTGACCGGCGTCGGGATGCTGATCCACATCTATTCGACCGGGTACATGGCGCATGAGGGCGGCTACTACCGGTTCTTCGGATACCTCAACCTGTTCATGTTCTCCATGCTCACGCTGATCCTCGCGAACAACTACGTGCTGATGTTTGTTGGCTGGGAGGGCGTGGGGCTGTGTTCCTATCTGCTGATCGGTTTCTACTTTCAACGCAAATCGGCGAGCGATGCGGCGAACAAGGCGTTCATCGTCAACCGAATCGGTGACGCTGGCTTCATCCTGGGGATGTTCTTCATCGCCTGGTACATGGGATCGCTGCGGTATATCGATGTGAACGCGGCGGCGCTGAGTGGGCACTTTCATAAAGGCGATCCGATCATCACGGCCGCGACTCTTCTTCTGTTCGTAGGAGCTTGCGGAAAATCGGCGCAACTTCCTCTTTATGTGTGGCTGCCGGATGCGATGGAAGGCCCCACGCCGGTCAGTGCGTTGATCCATGCTGCGACGATGGTGACCGCAGGCGTTTACATGGTGGCGCGGTCAAATGCGCTGTTTGTTCTAGCTCCGGCGTCAATGGAGACCGTGGCGATTGTCGGTGCGCTGACAGCGATCTTTGCGGCTTCCATTGGGCTGGTACAGAACGACATCAAGCGCGTGCTGGCGTACTCGACGGTCTCGCAATTGGGATATATGTTCCTCGCGCTCGGCGTCGGGGCCTTCGCTGCCGGCGTCTTCCACGTGTTCACGCATGCGTTCTTCAAGGCCTTGCTGTTCCTCGGCGCGGGATCGGTGATCCATGCGATGTCTGGTGAACAGGACATGCGCAACATGGGAGCGCTCTCGGGCAAAATTCCGGTCACGTTCCGGACCATGTTCATTGCGACACTGGCGATCACGGGCATCCCCATCCTGGCGGGCTTTTTCTCGAAGGACGAAATTCTGTGGCGAGCATGGCAGTCCAGCCCTGTTTTGTGGGCAATCGGATTCGTGACTGCAATCATGACGGCGTTCTACATGTTTCGGCTGATGTATCTGACGTTCTGGAGTCCGTCGCGAGTCACGAGCCACGAGGTCGAGCATCACATCCACGAGTCGCCGAAGTCGATGACGGTGCCGCTGATGATTTTGGCATTCTTCTCCATCACCGCCGGCTGGCTGGGATGGCCAGCAAGCCTGGGCGGCTCGAATCGTTTCGAACATTATCTGGAGCCGGTGTTCGCCAGTCACCCCGAGGGAGAGGAAGCACCTGCGGAAGAAGGCTCGAAAGGCCTCGAATATGGATTGATGGCGGCTTCCATCGCAGTAGCATTCGGTGGATGGTTCTTCGCAGGCCGCGCATATAAGAACTCGGAGAAGGGCTATGTCGAGCCAATCGCGTCAGCCGCACCTCCGCTCTACAACACGCTTCTGAATAAATACTACGTCGACGAAGGTTACGACTATGTATTCACCGGACGCCGGAAGTTGGGTGGAATTCGTCTTGGCGCCATGGGTCTGGGCGAAGCTAGTTCCTGGTTCGACGCCAACGTGGTCGATGGCGCAGTCAACGCGGCGGGATGGATCACTCGAGTTGCGGCCACAATTTCCAGTTGGTGGGATAAGTGGATTATCGACGGCATCGGCGTCAATGGACCGCCGATTCTGGCACGAATGTTGAGCTATCCCGCTCGCTTGCTGGAGTGGGGACTGGTGCAATGGTATGCGCTGGTCATGACCGCCGGGCTGGTTGGGTTTGTTTTCTATTACGTGTATCACTGAAATACAGCTCTTAGCTGTTAGCTCATAGCTTCTAGCCAAGAAATGTTGGCTACGAGTTTTGAGCTAAGGGCTAAGAGCTAAAGGTTAAGAGCTTTCATGGAAAATCACATTCTCTCCATCATTCTCTTCACGCCGCTGGTGGGCGCGATCCTGCTCTTGTTTGTTCCCAAGGAGAACAAGGACGCAATTCGGTGGATCGCCAACATCTTTGCGCTGGGCGGGTTCCTGATCTCGCTGCCGCTAGTACCGATGTTCTGGGAAAAGGTAAAGAGCGGCGACCCCGCCCCGTTTAAGTTCATCGAGGGAACGGCCAACAACTGGATCCCCTCCATTGGCGCGGGTTACGTGCTCGGCATCGATGGCATCTCGTTTCTGCTGATCATGCTCACCACCTTGCTCGGGTGGATCTCGATTCTTTCGTCCTGGACGGCGATTGAGAATCGCGTGAAGGAATACTACGTCTGGTTTCTGGTGCTGCAGACCGGAATGCTGGGCGTCTTCATGGCGCTGGATTTCTTCCTATTCTTTGTGTTCTGGGAAGCGATGCTGGTCCCGATGTATCTGCTGATCGGCATCTGGGGCGGGCCGCGGAAGCTGTACGCTGCAATCAAGTTCTTCTTGTATACGCTGGCTGGATCCGTGTTGATGCTGCTGGGAATTTTGTTCCTGTATTTCCATCATCACGCTGCGTCACTGGACCACGTTTACACGTTCAGCATTCCTGCGCTGTATACGACCGCTCCGAAGATCTACACCGACTACGGCCCCTACGCGGCGACTCTGCTGTTCCTGAGTTTCTTCTTCGCTTTTGCGATCAAAGTGCCGATGTTCCCGTTCCACACGTGGCTGCCGGATGCGCACGTGGAAGCGCCGACGGCGGGATCCGTCATTCTGGCGGGCGTTCTGCTGAAGATGGGCACGTATGGATTCATACGATTCTCACTTCCCTTCTTCCCGGACGTCCTCACGCATACTCGAGTTCGCTTCTGGGTGATGGTGCTGTCGGTGATTGCGATTATTTATGGGGCGCTGGTCTCGCTGATGCAGAAGGATATGAAGAAGCTGGTGGCCTATTCGTCGGTGAGCCACCTGGGCTTCTGCACACTGGGAATTTTTGCGCTCTCGCCGCTGGGATTGAGCGGATCGGTACTGCAGCAAATCAATCACGGGATTTCGACCGGCGCGCTGTTCTTGATTGTCGGCATTCTGTATGAGCGGCGGCACACGCGCGAGATCTCGGAATACGGCGGCATCTCGAATGTCATGCCGGTCTACGCAACGATTACGATGATCATGTTCCTGTCGTCCATGGGACTGCCGTTGCTCAACGGGTTCGTGGGCGAGTTCACGATCTTGGGTGGGACGTTCCTGCAGAAAGAGATCGCGGGACACTCCGGATACTTCTGGACGGCATGGGCGGTGCCGGGCGTAGTGCTGGCAGCAGCGTATCTGCTGTGGCTCTACCAGCGCGTATTTTTCGGGACGGTAACGAATCCGAAGAATGAAAAGCTGCACGACTTGACGCCGCGCGAAGTCGCGACATTCGTGCCGCTGATCATTATGGCGTTCTGGATCGGGCTGTATCCCAAGCCGTTCTTCCAGATTCTTGAGCAACCGGTAACCAATCTGGTTGCCACGGTGAATCGGGAGACGCCGAAGGCTGAAGCGACGGCTAGCGTTGCTCCACCGACGGATGTACCGACTGCGCCGGCTGCGACGACTCCGACAATGACTCCGCAGGCGACGACGGGAGCTCATCCCGGCGTACACGTGGCGCCTGTGACCGTGCCGCCGCCAAAGGGGAAGAACTAGTGGGTGCAATCGACTTCGTCTTCGCCCGCCCGATCGTTTTGCTGACCCTATTCGCGCTCGCCATCCTTCTATTTGACTTATGGCTACCCAGGGAAATGAAGTGGTTTAACGCCCTCATTGCGTTTGCCGGAGTATGCTTTTCGGCTTACGGTGTCCATCAGATTCAAAAAACTTTGGGCGATACTCCGCGCGCGTTCGGCATGCTCAATACCATGCTGATCGACCGGTTCTCAATCTACTTCTTCTATCTCTTCCTCGCGGGCACTGCGATAGCCATCCTGATTTCCGTTCGTTACCTGGAGACCGAGCACGAGAATCACGGCGAGTATTATGCGTTGATGCTGCTTTCGGTCGCCGGGATGATGTGCATGGCGGCTGGGTTCGACATTGTGCTGATCTTTATCGGCCTGGAGTTGATGGCAATTTCAACATACGTTCTCGTCGGATTCTTGCGGCGAGATCGAAGATCCAATGAAGCAGCCCTGAAGTATCTCCTGCTGGGAGCGTTTTCCTCGGGAATCTTCGCATATGGATTGTCCCTGCTCTATGGCCTGACGGGCAGCACGACACTGGCCGTCATCAGCCAGGAAATTGGTCGCCGCATTCTGGATCCGCAGTACCGGCCCATTGCGATCATTGCTCTGATCACAACGATCACGGGGCTGCTTTTCAAGATTGCCGCTATACCGTTCCACCAGTGGGCGCCCGATGCCTACGAGGGTGCACCGACAAGCATTACCGGATTTATGTCCGTGGCCGTGAAAGCCGCCGGATGGGCAATGCTGCTGCGCATCCTGCTGTGGGGACTGTTCCCCATGCGCGCAACTTGGGGACCGCTGCTGGTGTTCGTGTCCATCGCGACCATGACAGGCGCGAACTTTGCGGCTTTGACCCAGACCAATACGAAGCGTCTGCTGGCGTATTCCTCGATCGCACACGTCGGCTACATGTTACTGGCGATGGTCGTGCTTTCATCAGCGGCGTTTCCGAGCGAGCCGTTCTTCGATGCGGTAAAAGGCATCCTGATTTATTTGCTGGTGTACACGTTCATGAACATCGGCGCGTTCGCGGTGATCACTTCGCTACGCCATCGAAATATTGCCGGCGACGATCTGGATGACCTGAATGGCCTTTACTCCCGCGCTCCGGTCGAGGCCGTGCTAATGCTAGTTTTCATGCTGTCTCTTGCCGGGATTCCGCCCCTGGCCGGATTCTGGGGCAAGTACTTCATCTTCCTCAGCCTGATTGAGTCCAAGCACTACTTTCTGGCGGCGCTCGGAGTGCTCTACTCCGTCTTCGGCCTGTACTACTACCTAAAAATTGCGAATGCTATGTTCATGCGGCAACCGGAGAAGGGTGAAGAGAAACTGCCGGTCAGTCTGGCCATGCGAGCAGCTTTAGCCATCACGGGATTAGCCACACTCTACATCGGAATCATGCCGGACCGGTTCATACAGTGGGTGAACTGGGCGCTGGGGATTGCCAAACAATCTGCCGTGGCAAGCTTGCGGTAGACATCTTTCAACTACGCTGGCGGCACGCTGATTCCGTGCTTATGGAATCGTAAGCAACGCCCATCTTCGCCAATTCATCTCAGCTCCATTACATCCTGACTCGTAGGCCTGGTGTTACCCATGCAGCGGCGAGTCTTTATCAAAACAGCTGCGATTTGTGGCGTCCCAGGCAATCTGGCGACTGCTTTTGGGCAGGGAGAGATCAAACCAGGAGAATGCATCCATGCAGATTCCGCTAACTTCCTCGGCAGGGACACGCAAGGGCGACATGCTCTATCGCAAGCTGGGGCGCACCGGACAAGAGGTATCGGCGATCGGATTGGGCGGGTTTCATATCGGCCAGCCCAAGTTGTCGGAGGACGAAGCCGTTCGGCTGGTACGCGCTGCGATCGACCGCGGCATTACGTTCATGGACAACTGCTGGGATTACAACGAAGGCCAGAGCGAGCTGCGGATGGGCAAGGCTCTGCAGGACGGGTACCGGCAAAAGGTATTCCTCATGACGAAGATCGACGGCCGCACAAAGGAAGTGGCGGCCCGGCAGATCGAGACCTCCCTCGAACGGTTGAAGACGGACCATATCGACCTGGTTCAGCATCATGAAGTAATTCGTTTTGATGACCCAGATCGGGTGTTTGGGGAAGGTGGTGCGAATGAAGCGGTGGTTGCGGCACAGAAAGCGGGCAAGATTCGCTACATCGGTTTTACGGGACACAAGGACCCGCACATTCATCTGTATATGCTGAAAGTCGCCACGGACCACGGGTTTCACTTCGACACGGTCCAGATGCCGCTGAACGTGATGGACGCGCATTACCGGAGCTTCGCGCACATGGTTCTGCCCGAACTAGTGAAGGAGCAGATCGGCGTCCTGGGAATGAAGTCGATGGGAGACGGAGTGATCCTGAAGAGCAATGCGGTTTCAGCGATCGAATGTCTCCACTACGCCATGAGCCTGCCGACGTCCGTCGTGATTACGGGAATCGATAAGGCGGAGATCCTGGACCAGGCGTTCGAAGCCGCTAAAACCTTTCAGCCGATGAACCAAGACCAGATCTCGCAATTGCTGGCAAAAACAAAGTCGGTTGCGAAGGCAGGAAAATACGAGCTATTCAAGACCTCGTCGCACTTTGACTCGACCGCGAAGCATCCCGACTGGTTGGGGGGAGACTCGTCTGCCGTCCATGATCTTGCGCCGCCAAGCGCGTAAGCGTGACTCCGCGAAGGTCCCTCACTCGCTGGACAGCCGCGGCGGCTGTTCCTGCATGGGTTAGAATCGCTTTCGTGGCTACAGACCCTAACCGCAAGTCCAATCCTCTCGTTTCCGCGGCTCGCTATAGCGAGATCGGGTTCGTCATTCCGGCCGCGGTATTCCTGGGCTACATCGTCGGCAGATTACTGGATCGCTGGCTGCACCTTCACTGGGTCTACATTGCAGGGGTGATTTTTGGCGCGGTGGTAGGCTTTGTCCAGATGATCCGTATGGCGTCGGCCCTCTCGCGGGACAAATAATGACCGAGCCGTTGCCGAATTCCCCGCCCGAAGTAGCAGCACCGAGCCCCGAGGCGGAGCGCTTCTTTGCCTCGGCTATCTCGCGAATGATGCACTTCGTGTTGATTCTGGGAGCCGTATTCACGGCGATTGCGGCTTGGCGCTATGGGTGGATTCTCGCAGTTGGATACGCCGCAGGCGCATTAATGTCCTACTTTAGCTTTCGCTCGCTAAACCAAGCTGTACAGAGCCTGGCAAGCCGGATCGTGGATAGCCATCGCGCAGAGAGCGGGTTCTCATTAATTCACGGATTCTTCCTGCGCTACCTTTTGGCGGGAGCTGCCGCCTATGTTATATTCACCAGTTCTCCCCAAGCCTTCAAGGGGTTTATGTTTGGGCTGTGCACGCCGGTGGCGGCGATGTTGACGGAGGCGGGAGTGGAAGCTTACTCGGCCTTGCGGCGTGGGTACTGACCAACAACGCCTGTAATCAGGACTTTACATGGAGCAACTCTGGTTTACCGCGCTGCTGAACCGCGCCTTCGGCGGGATCGCTTTGACCCTACTGCAGGTGTTGGGGATTCATCCCAAGCATCCGGCAACCCCGATCTCGAACTCTTTCGCCATGGAAATCATGGTGTCGCTGCTCCTCATCAGCTTCTTCGTTGCGGTGCGCCTCCGCCTTTCGGTGGACAATCCCGGCGCTCTGCAGCATGCCATGGAAGGAATTGAGGGCTTTTTCGGCAACATGGCGCACGAGATCATTGGGCATCACTACCATGACTATCACGCGTACCTTGTGACTTTGGGTCTGTTTATTCTGACCTGCAATCTGATTGGCATTATTCCTAGCTTTGAGTCGCCGACAGCAGTGCCGCTCGTGCCACTGGGATGCGCGTTGCTCACCTGGTTTTATTATCACTTCCAAGGATTGAGGGCGAATGGGCTAGGCTACTTCCAACACTTCATGGGACCGGTATGGTGGCTGGCTCCGCTAATGCTGCCGATCGAAATTTTCAGCCATTGTGCCCGATTGCTCTCACTGACCGTCCGTCTTTTTGCCAACATGTTTGCGGGTGAGATGGTCACGCTGGTGTTCTTCTCGCTGGTGCCGATAGGCGTACCGATCATTTTCGAAGGGCTTCACATCGGCGTGTCGCTGATTCAGACTTATATTTTCGTGATCCTGGCCTGCGTCTACTTGGGCGAGGCTACTGCGCACGAACACTAGGTTTTTATGCGGCTTTATCAAGTTCCTCCAGTGTGAGGGCGTCTGCACGAGGATGACGTCAACCACCTCCTGGCGGAAATTCGAAGGAGACAAACAAATGCGCAAGGTTGTATTTCTGATTCTCACTCTAGTGGCCGTATCGGTTTTTGCGATGCCGGCCTTCGCCCAAGGCAATGAAGCAGCCGCTTCCGGCGGCACCAACTGGGTTGCCATCACATCCGGCTTCGCGATGGCGTTCGCCGCTGCCCTGGCTGCGCTCGGGCAAGGTCGTGTAGCCTCGGCCGCGTGCGAAGGATTGGCGCGCAATCCCGCTGCGCGTCCTGGCATTCAGATTGCCCTGTTCGTCGGCCTGGCGTTCATTGAGTCCCTGGTGCTGTTTACGTTCCTGATTATCTTTGTGAAGGTGGTGAAGTAGCCGATTCAAGGACTGAAATGGCAAAGCCTCTGCGCGAAGCAGAGGCTTTTTTCTTGAATGAACGGCTGCGCTTAGATCTTTCGCTCGCCGCCCCACTCCGGGCCTTTGTTTTGGGGAGCAGCATTGAGGGCTTCAACCAGCAGGCGACGGAGTTTGTAACGGCTCTCCAGGTCGGTGTTGACGATTTCAAACCCAACTTCGTTGACGCGGGCTCGGCGTAAGAGCACGTGGGCGCGAATCTTAGCACGCATGCCGACTGAAATCTCCAGATCGGCTTCGCTGCCGATGCGGAGGTTATCTTCTTTCGTGCCCATGCCGCCGCCAAGGCTTAACTCGCGGATCATGATCTTCGACTTGCCCCACGAACTGCCGATGGTTCCAATCACGGTTTTGGCCAGAACAAGGCGTTCATAGCGACGCTGCCGAACCCAGGGGCATGCGGGAGCCATATCGAGAGGTGCGATCGCTAATTCGGCTGGCTCCAGGCCGCTGTCGGACATTACCTGCGAGCTGTACCGAGGATCGGTCTTGGATAAGGCTTGGGCTGCCGCGATTCTCAACTCACGGTGATAGACCCACCCGAAAGTCTTTTTGGCCTCGAGGATCTCTCGCAGGGTGTTGACAGACTCGGCATCCTTGAGCCGGCCAAGCGATTCGATTGCCTTCAGCTGCACATAGGGAGAGCGAGAGGCTGCATCCCCGGGCCGCGCCATGGCAATCAGCGGGGGGACAGCGGTCATGTCGCCGCTCATGCCAATTTCGTCGACCGCCTCTGGCAAGACTATAGGATCGAGCACTTCGGCTAATTCGAGCAGCGTACGTCCTCGATCGGCTGCGTTGCCGTACGCAATCTGCCGAACGACGATGTCATGGTAGAAGCGGTTCCATTCGGGCAAACGAACGGGAAGCAGTTCAAGCAGCGTGCTGACATCCAGGCGGCTGACCAATCCGACCGCCCCCGAAGCCTGCCGCGGCTGCCCCGTGCGGAGAATCTCGCGCAACTGCAAAAGAACTGGAGATCCGAGATTCTTCACGAGTTCGATCATGTGGTCACATTCATCGCGCCGCATGCAGCGGAAGAACCGGTCCGCGAGATGTTCCGCGCCCGCCTGGCTCGTGCGGCGTAGAACCGCCAGCAGATCTTCGGCCACGGGGTCCAACCGGATCGCCTCTTCAATAAACTCGGGTAGGCGATTCTCGACACCGACACGCGGTCGAAGATCGCTCATCAGTACTGGGCGCTCCACGCTGATCAGTTCCATGCCGGCACAGACTTCGTTGATGGCGGCGTAATTTTTCGCGGCACTGGATTCCTGGCTCAATCTGACGAAAGCCGCGCTGAGCAGACTCTGCATCTCGGCGTCTTTCTCCGCGATAATTTGCTCACTAAGCTTTCGTACGGCCTGAGCCATAGGCTGCCCGCCGAGGCGTGCATAGAGGTCGGCGATCTGGCTCAAACCAATCGCGGTCCTCCGCCGCGGCTCCAGATCTTTCGCAGCAAGGCAGCTTGAATAGTTGTTGAGGATGTCGGAAGCGAGTTGCTTATCGTCGCGCTCCAAAAGAACTTCAACGAATTGCCGCAGGTTGCGCGGAGGAACGCAAGGTGCTTCGTGTGACAGCAAAACGCTCTTTTTGCCGGCCTCGGGAACTTCTGCCCAGAACATGCGGTCCAGGATGTCGGCGTGAGACTCCACCAGAATCCCGGCCTTGCTCATCTTCTCTTCCTGCAACTTCAGAATCTGGCGCAACGAGTCCATCTGTCGGCTCATGTGCTCCATCATCTGGTGCACGGCATTCACTTTGACTTCGCCCTTCTGATACCGCTCCAGAGCGAAGCGGATCGCCATGTGTTCGGCAGCCTTCATCAGCAGCGGAGTATCTTCTTCTTCCGCAGAGGCGGCCTGGGCTGCCAAGCTGCCAAGCAGTTGCTGCAGGTTCAATCGAGTATTGGGATCGGTCTCGGTCAGTTCTTTTTGAAGATCTTCTTCTTTGATGGTCGGGTCCTGCTGTACTTGACCGAATCGAGTCAGTAGGCGAATGGCCTGAATAACTTCCTGCTCTTGCAGCGGAACCATTCCGCCAGTCCATGCTGGTGCAACGCCAGTGCCAGTGCCAGTGCCAGTGCCGGTGCCTTTGCCGCCACCCGTACCTGTTCCCCCACCGCTTCCAACACCGCCTCCACCCGTTCCACCGCCGCCCTTTCCTAGAGGGATATTCGGCGCGCTACCCAGCGGAACCATCGGCGTGCCGTCACCAGCTTTACTGCCCCCTGAGCTGGCACCTTCTGCAGCGGCAATCAGCTGCAAGAGTTTCTGCGGATCGTTCAACCATTGCTTAAACTCAGGTCCGAGAGTCTGGGCAGCGATTTGGGCCGCTATGCTGACGTCGCCTGTCAGTGGGTCGGCAGCGACGAACTTCACTTCATTGATCTTGATCGAGCCTTGTTTGCCGGCTCCGAGGGCTTCCTTGATTTGTTTGGCAACGTCCGTTGCCTTCGAACCCGCAACCGTGAATGCGCGCACGAGTCGGACGAAATCTTCTTCCGTGACATCCTTGGAGAAATGAAGGCTGGCGAGACCGGCGGTCGTCAGTAGGGTCGCGAAGCTCTTCTCCGCCTGGCCAGATTCGAGAGGAATACCATCCAGGAGCAACTTGTTGTCAGAAACGCCCAGCAGGAAGCCACCGCCTGGAAGGGCGGCATGCAGTTCGTTCCACGTGGTTTCAAATTGCGCCTCTGTGCGCTTGTGTTCGTAGCCATACATTCGCGCGTACTTAATGAGGATGTTCAGGCTATGAACGAACGCACGCGCCGAAGCTGCACGCGCTCCTTGAGATGTATCTGTGCCGGAGATAGAAAGCTCCTCGAGATCGCGGATTTGCACTTCAAGGGTAAGACGAAAAGGTAAGGCCTCAAACGTTACGGAGGTAATTGTCCCTTACGCTCGAGCCGTGGCATTGCCATTCAGAGGTTGGCGCGTCGGCGAGTCACCGGATCTGGCGAGTGGCAAAAACGCACCCGTCGCAGGGATCATTCTTAATGTATCGATAGAATCTGGGCGTTCCACGACTGCGCCAATAGCGGCTGAGGTAGTCATCAAGACCGGGACCGCGACTAAGGAAGCTGAAAAACGAATGATGGGATGGCTGAGTGACGATTCCGACGTGGCCGTGCCAAACAACCAGGTCAGCGGACTGGGGGTGTGAGACTCGCTGGAACCCATCAATGCCGTCGTAAAGATCGTCGGAATCAGCATAGGTGTAAGGAAAACCAGCTCGCTCGTAGATCGAGTGCACCAGATGGGAGCAGTCGCGTTCAGCGCGGCGGGGCACTTTGGAGCGCAAAGCCACCGCGATGACCGCGGAGCGATCCTCAGAGTTTAGTAGTTTTTTATGCGAACGGCTCTTGTGGCGGGCGCCGGTCGTGGGATTCGGAACGGAGTTCGGCTGAGCAGTCTCCTCGCGAATCCTGTGCAGAGAGCGATGAGCACGAAAAGGTGCGCCGAGATATGTACGCTCCGCATTCACCAATTCTGATGCGGATTCTACCCGGGACGCCGGTTACGATTGTGCAGGGCCGAGCGGTCTGAATGGGCACCGATCTTTGAAAGACTGCGCCAGGCTTGGGATTCTGGCAGAGATTCCGCTTACGCATCCGTCATATTTCGAATAGAATCAGCGTTCCCACCGGTATCCTAATGGAAGCCCTGATCGTCTGTCTTATTGTGCAAGTAAATCTGGCATTTGGCATGGCCGGGCTGCTCTGGCCCGATAGGCTCATGCCAGTGTATGGAATCCTGATGTTTCCCTGGCCGGCATCGCATCGCGCAATCCGTTTGCACGGGATTGTGGCGATTGCCGGATACCTGGTGGCCTTGGTTAAGTTCCTGGCGCTCTGAGCTCAGAGTCTCGCACTTTATTCCGCAAGTCACCCTACCTGAAGGGTCCGGATTTTAGGCCACAAATATTTCCGGATTCGAGGTTGGCCCGTCCAGATGGCCGACCAGACGTTTTTCCAGTCCTTCCCGGGCAGAACCGAGACGCTGCCGAAGATCGGTCTTCTCCTGATCTGTGAGCGGTGAGAAGGCTCGTGCAATCTCGACATTGCGGGTCAGCATTTCCACCTTCGGCATTCCCACGACAGCCGTGGTCACCGGGAGGCTCATCGAATAGCGCAACAAGGAATCGATGTCAGCTTTCCCAGTGCCTTCGCCAACGAGGAATTCCTGACCCGTTACCTTCATGGCAATAATGCCCAAGTTCTTGGCGTTGGCAGCGGGCAATGCGAGTTCTTCAAAGCGTCCATTGCGGGATGCGTTGAGCGCCATCTGGACGCAGTCGAGGTCGTGGCGCTGGATCGCCGTGGCCATCACCTTCCCGTCGGTGTGACTAGTCATGCCGGCGAAGCGTGCCATCTTCTGCTCGCGAGCTTCCATCAGTCCCTTGAGAGCTCCATCTTTGGCTTCGATCTTGGCAAGGTCTTCGGCGTGGCCGAGGCTGTGAATATGAACAAGATCCACATGATCGGTCTGCAGACGTTTCAAGCTGGCCTCGAGTCGGCGCAGGAACTCGTCTCGAGTGCGATCCGGAATTTTGGTGGCCAGCCAGACGTCCTTGCGGCGTTTCGCCATGACGTTGCCGACACGGGTTTCGCTCTCACCGTCCCCGTAGGCGTAGGCGGTATCGAGATATGTGATGCCCAGGTCGATGGCGTGATTGAGGATAGTCAAGGCGGTTTCCTCATCCTTGTACATGAGGAAGCGGCTGCCGCAACCGAATGCCAGAATAGAGACCTTCGTTCCGGTACGGCCCAGAGTCCTGGAGGGGAGAACGTTGGCCGGGGGTTGAGCCGCGGCAACCTCTTTCAATAGCAAGAGTCCGGTGCCTGCTGCGGTTCCAATCCCGATATTTTCCAGAAATTCGCGGCGTGAGATCTCCTTGCTCATGGTGCCTCCTAAACTCGATAGTGCAGCATCTTATCGCTTCGCACCTTCTTTGTCAGCGAAGGATTGAACGGTCGCGGGCCACTTGCCCCAGAATAGACCTACACACCAGATCTGCGGATCAGGCGCGTGGGAAAAGGTCGACTTCAGTAGAATATCGACAAAGGACTGGTCTTTCCCTGAAGAGAGCTTGAATACTGCAAACAAATCGACTGGCCTACGCTACTGGATGCTGCGGGTACTGGACGAGTGCAACAACGTGGCCACGGATTTCAGCGCCGATCCCGTGCACGATCTGCGCGTGTCGTTGCGGCGATGTCGCTCAATGGCAGACGGCATGATGGCCATGGATCCCGATCGCGATTGGAAGGACATGAAGAAGGCCGGGAAACAGCTATTCCAGCGACTGGGGGACCTGCGCGATGTGCAGATCATGATGGAGTGGATTGAAAACCTAAAGTTCGATATGCAGGGGGAGAAGGCGCCAGAACCGGCTCCGTCAGCCAATATCCTCAACAACGAAATCACGGCGATGGGAGTGCAGAATGGACCTACGATCATTTCGCCGCAGAAGCAGAATCCGGCACGGTTGCTGATGGGAATCCTCCGGCAACGTGAGACGCAGCACAAGCATGAGGCACGTGCAGCCCTGGCGGGGTTCGACCGCAAGCTGTGGCGACATTGGAGCAAGACACTGCCGGCGCGGGCAATGCGCGTGCGCCCGGGGAGCGCCGTATTCAAACACCTGGCACTTGAGCGCTGGACGACGGCGCGGGAACTGCACACCACCGCAATGCGCAACCGGTCGCAGGTAGCGTTTCACACGTTACGCATCGGGATCAAACGGTTCCGCTATATCGTGGAGAACTTTCTTCCCGCCGAGCACAAGGCATGGAGTAACGATCTGAAACACATGCAGGATCTGCTGGGCGAAGTGCACGATCTGGATGTGCTCTGGACGACGGCAGTTTCCTTCGAGGTCTTTTCCGATGACGCGACTCGAAAAGAGTGTCACGCAAAGATTATTGCGGAGCGCAGCAAGCGGATCGACGAGTATCGAGAGCGAACAACGGGGACGGAATCGCTGTGGAATGTGTGGCGAGCGGGGCTTCCTCAAGGCAAGCAAATTCTGGAAATCGCCACTCGGAGAATGAAGTTGTGGGCAAAAGCGCTGGATCCAGATTTTGCACACTCTGAGAGAGTTGCGCGCTTGGCTCTTCAGCTTTATGACGGGCTGAGGGGTGCGGGAATGATTTTCCAGTCTACCGATGGCACGACAAACGGAAATAATCCTCGGGCAAGTCTTTACGCCGCGGCCCTGCTGCACGATGTTGGCAAGTCAGAGGGTAACAAGGGGCATCACAAAGAGTCGCAAGAACTCATTCAGAAACACGGGACGCCGCTAGGTTGGGACGAGGGCGATATGCGGCGGGCGGCGGTGGTGGCACGGTTTCACTCTGGAGCCCTGCCAGTGCGAGGTCACAAGGCTCTGCGCGATCTTGTACCAGAGGAACGGAAGATCGTTATTCGACTGTCGGCGATTCTCCGCCTTGCGAATGCGCTGGACTCAGCGCACGATGGACAAGTCCGCGGGATCAAGCTGGAAAACGGAGCGAGCCAAAAAGGTCGGCGGCAGACCAACGGATTTCCAGGCAAGGTGCCGGTAGCGAAGAATGAAGCATTGGTAATCAGCGCCGAAGGCTATCAAGAAGGAAGTGCGACGGCGCAGGCAGTTGCGGCGGAGCGATATCTTCTGGAACGGGTGCTGGGAAGGCCCGTATTGGTAAAGCCATTAAGAGTGCCATTCTCTCAGGGTGCCGCGAAAAGAATTGCCCGGGCAGGAACTCTGATTAGAGGGGCGCTGGAAGAGCGATGAGGCATTCCGCGCTTGGTGGTCTCCTTAGGAAACCAACCAGTCACTTTTGAACCCAGCCGGATCGCGTTACAACTTCCTACGTGATGACTCATGCTCAGCTGGTGGCGAGAGCTGTACGGTGGCTGCGATCGTATCGGTGTGGGCTAGTGCTGTCGGAGCAGGCGTGCGTCAGCGGTGAAATGCCGGATGCCATCGGGTGGAAGCAGGCCTGCCATTCGGTACTGGTGGAATGCAAAGTGTCGCGCGGTGATTTCCTGGCGGACCGGGACAAACCATTTCGGAAAAAGCCCGAAAAAGGCGTCGGCAGCGAGCGGTTCTATCTGACGCCACCTGGATTGGTAGGGGTTGAGGACCTGCCCATGGGCTGGGGGCTACTGGAATACCGTCGCGGGCAGATCGGGATGGCGCATGCGTCGGCAAAGAATCTGCGCACGGCCGCAGGTTTTCGCTACGAGATGAATCTTCTGCTTGCCAGCCTGCGACGGGTCGAGGTGCGCATCGAACCGCAGAGCATTACGGACTTTCTGAAGTGGAAGAACCGGATGGCGGAGTACAACCGCGGCAGCTTGCCGGAAGGCCTGATGACAGCTGAGGAAGAGAGCAACGTTTTTCTCGAACCAGAGGTTCCCTGCTGAATAGCGCCCGCCGCACGGTTTTACATATCTCTGCGCCCTTCCATTGCTTTCAACATGGTGATCTCGTCGGTGTATTCGATGTCGCTGCCGACGGGAATTCCCATCGCGATTCGGGTGACTTTGACTCCCGTCCTCTTTAGCTGTTGCGACAAATAAACGGCCGTTGCTTCCCCCTCGACCGTGGGGTTCGTCGCGAGAATTACTTCATCAACGTTGCCCGATTCGACACGCGCGACGAGATTCGAAATCCGAAGTTGGTCCGGACCGATTCCATGCAAAGGTGAAATGGCGCCGTGAAGGACATGGAACACCCCGTTGAAGTGCTTGGTTTTTTCAATGGTGGCGATGTTGGTAGGCTCCTCGACAACGCAGACCAGCCTCTGGTTGCGGGTCGGACTTGTGCAATACGCACAGGGATCGACGTCCGTGATGTTGTTGCAGACTGAGCACAGACGAAGGTTGGCTTTGACGTCACGCACGGCGGTTGCGAGAGCCTCAGCATCCTCATCGGTGGAGCGCAGAATATGAAATGCGAGGCGCTGCGCGCTCTTGGCACCGATGCCTGGGAGTTTCTTCAGCTCATCGATCAGGCGGGACATGGGTTCGGCGAATCGGGACATAGAATTGAGTGATTGGAAATTCCGTAATTGGTTAATTTTAAGCCTGAAAACTCCAGTTGTCTCAGAGATGGGAGATCAACTCAGATCGGTCAATCGCCCGAAAGCGTGTAGTCGAATTCGTAAGAATGCATCCCGTCGGCCGCGATGTTGATATTCATCTTCCCGGAGAGCCCTTTCAGCTGACCAGTGCCGGAATCGGGGACTACGGCGATCGTAAGTTGTGGGACATTCTGAGTCATGATTCCCGAGTGCTGTAGCACGAAGCTACCGCTGCGCCCCTTCAGAGTGCCAGTCACTTTCTCGATCGCAACGTAGGCGCCTGAACCTTTGATCTCGGTGCCCGCGGTCAGCATCTGGCCCATTCCCGTAGCCTCCAAGTCGCCGTGATACTGCTTGTCGAGCGTCATGCGATTGAGGAGCGGATCTGAAGAGCTGTCATTCTGTGCAGTAACTTTGACGTCGAACGGTCCGGATGCGTGCATGTTCTTGACGACCTCTTTCGGGGAGTGGATTGTGCCCGCCCTATGAGATTCGGGTTCACTATCAAAATGAGGAGCGAGATGATCGTTGCGTGGCGAACGTTCATACATTGGACGAGGTGCGCATCTACGACTACAACTTCACAATCCGGGGATACCAAGGCCGCCAATCATGCCGCCGACGGTAGATTGCATTTGCGCATCTATCTTGCGGGCAGCTTCGTTGACCGCTGCGAGAACGAGATCCTGCAGCATCTCGACGTCACCTGATTTCAGTGCTTCAGGGTCGATCCGCAAGCTGAGCAGCTGTTTGCGGCCATCCATCTTGACGGTTATCGCGCCTCCTCCAGACGAAGCATCCACTACAGTTTCCTGCATCTTTCTTTGCAGAGACTCGTACTGCGCCTTGGCTTTTGACATCAAGTCTTGGAGATTGAATCCACTACCCATGGAACCTCAACTTTCGCACGCCAGCTTATGGATTTTGAACCTGGCCTCCGAAACCCGGATTGCGGAAGCCCGACATCTCTAACGTTTGTCCCTGTAGTCGATAACCGTTCTGATCTCCGCGCCGAATTTCTCTTGCATGCGGCGGACGATCGGGTCTTGCTCGGCCCGGCCACGTCCGCCGATACCCGATGCCTGGGGGGGACTCCCGTTTCGCTTGTTGGCCTGGGGCGAGACGGTCGAACCAGGAATGACTCTTAGTTTCATTGCGCGGCCAAGGATGCCGCTTGCTGATGCTGTGGCAAGACGTCTGGCATCGTTGCTCAATGACATGTCGACGACTGCCTGCGATTCGGCAATCTTGATCACCAGTTCGTTCCCCGTCACGTTCCATTCTCCTCCGGAGAGTAGCGAGATGAGGAAGTTCTGCCCGTTATCGGCGAGTGCTTGCAACACTGCCGTTCTAAGTCTGTCGATTTTATCTTGTTGAACCTGGGCGCCTACCGATGCCTCAGGCGCCGCCGCTTGCGGCTGCGGAGCTTGAACAGCCGTACCTGCGGAGACGGAGTCACCCAGAACTCGCCCGGCGATTGGATCCAGCGCACGCTGGGCCGCCGGAGCTGCCGAGCCCATGATGACCGGTTCCGGCTGGCTGGACTGAGCCATAATTCGAGGGCCGGAGGTTGCGGCAGAGCTGCTGGAATCTTCCTGCTGTGGTGTATTCTTTCGGGCGGAGTCCGCCGCGAATGGGCTCACGTAGTTCGAGCGACCGCTGGTCGGAGGCTCTGTGCGGCGAGTTTCAGAAGATTGCTGGCCACCTACAATCGAGGGTCGCGGTGCAGATCGTGCCCCGGAAGCGGGTAATACTGCTGTATCACTCAGGAGTTGCTCGATGGGCAGCAGTTTCTGCGCATGCGCCATCTTTAGCAGGCCAAGTTCAAGGTGAAAACGCTGCTCCTGTTTATATCCGAGCTCGCTGTGGGTGCGGAGCATGATCTGCAGGTGGCGTGTCAGATCTTCTTCGCCGAACATATCCGCAACCCGGGCTACGCGTTCGCGCTCTTCGCCGGAGATCTGGAGCAGAGCCGACTCCTTCCCAGCGATCTTCGCCACAGTTGCATTCCGCAGAAATCGGACCATCTGCCGCGCAAAGTGCACGGGACTGTGGCCCTCGCTGATGAGGTGGTCGACTTGGCGGAGAATCTCGTCACTCTTCGATTCGGAGACCGCCTGCATGACTTGTTCGAGAACGTGTGCCGGAGCAGCCCCGACCAGATTGCGGACGGAGTCAGCAGTCAATCTTCCACTCGAGGACGCGATCGCCTGGTCGAGGATCGAAAGGGCATCGCGCATGGAACCGTCACCCGCCTCCGCCAATAGCGCGAGTGCGTCCTCATCGGCTTCGATCTTTTCGCGCGAGAGGAGATCGCGGAGTTGACCGACAATGTCGTCGAACTTGACCGCTCTGAAACTGAAGTGCTGGCAGCGGGAACGAATTGTCTGGGGAATGTCCTCGGGCTGTGTCGTCGCCAGCATGAAAACGATGTGATCCGGCGGTTCTTCCAGCGTCTTCAGTAGTGCGTTGAAGGCCGCATCGGTGATCTGGTGGGCTTCATCGAGAATGTAGATTTTGAAGCGGTCGCGGGCGGGACGGTAGCGGGCAGCCTCGCGCAACTCGCGGATTTCATCGATGCCGCGGTTGGTAGCGGCGTCAATCTCAATAACATCCACTGAGTTCCCTGCCCGGATTTCGGTACAGGATTCACAGATTCCGCACGGTTCCGGCGGAGGAGAAGCTTTCGAGCGGCAGTTTAGGGCGGCTGCCAGGATACGGGCGACCGTCGTTTTGCCAATGCCCCGGTGACCGCTGAAGATGTATCCGTGGGCCGTTCTTCCCTGCTCGATCGCGTTCTGCAGCGTGCGGGTAACGTGTTCCTGTCCGATCACTTCGGAGAACTTCTGAGGGCGATATTTGCGGGCAAGGACCGTGTAGGACATGAGGCGAAGAGACGATTATACGGGATGATGGACTGTGGAGGACACGCAGAAAAACCCGTATCCCAAGGCAGAACGGACAACGTCTGACCTCCATCGACTTGCACAGCCAGCGACGGCGCGATAGGCTGGTGCCACGAAAAATATGCCTGAGAGGCTGCGAGTAGCACTCTACAGCAAGGGGCGGAGGGAGGATCTCAATGCAATTGAAACTCAATAAGAGGACGGTAGACGGAATCCTGGCGATCGGGTGCAGCGGAAGAATCGTGTTTGGCGAGGAGTCATCTCTTCTGCGGGATGAAGTCAAGAAAGCAATCGCCGATGGCAATAAGCGCATCGTGCTTAACCTGGGCGAAGTGAATTACATCGATTCCGGCGGGCTGGGAACGCTTGTAGCTTTGCACACAACTGCCCACAATTCCGGGGGAACAATCAAGCTGGCCAATCTGACACGGCGTGTGGGCGATCTGCTGCAGGTAACCAAGCTGCTCACCGTTTTCGAAGTGCATGAATCGGAGTACGACGCACTGGAAGCGTTTCGCACAGCAGCTTAGCTAATTTTTCCCGCAGCTTATATCCCCGTTTTCGATTCAACTTCAAAGGCCGGCCCGCAGCTGCGGACCGGCCTTGTTACGCTCAGGATGAAAAGATCCAGGAAATCGACGGATGACAATGGTTCGATGCTCCTTCGCATCGAGGGTGTCATTCGAGCCATTCCGCCGGGCAAGGTATCGACTTATGGCGGTGTCGCCCGGGCAGCGGGGCTTCCCGGGCGAGCACGGATGGTGGCGCGCGTCTTGAAGCGAAGCTTCGGACTACCGTGGCAACGTGTACTCGGTGCGGGCGGAGCTATCAAGCTGATGGGAGACTCTGCCATCGAACAGCGGCTGCGATTGGAGGCGGAAGGGGTGCGCTTCCGAGGCCGAAAGGTGGACATGAAAGGGTACGAGTGGAAGGTTCCGCAATCGCGTAAAAGTAAGGTCACCCGTCAGTAAGGGTTCATCCAAAGGCTAGATAGGTTGCTGCTGCATGGGGCATCACCCGGACGGGGGTTGCCTGCTTCGATGATTCCCGGGCTTCGTTGGACGAACGAGTAAAATGTCGCTTGGTGATGCAGCTCGCGAGGCGCGAGGAAAGAAAGCAGCCGGCAACAGCACAAATGAAAAACCGCGGTGAGATTGCAGGTCGATGCGCCGTTGAGGGCCAAGGCAATCGCTGGTTTTCTACCTTCTAAACTGCGGATCAATCTCCACCTGGTAACCTGTCACCATCTTGTTGGTTTCGTTGGCCATGCCCACGACAGCCATCAGTTCTTTGAACATGGCATCAGTCATCCCTTTCTTTTGAGCTGATACCGTGTGCGAGGCGATGCAGTAGTGGCACTGGTTGGTGACGCTGACGGCGACGTAGATCAGTTCCTTGGTCAGAGGATCGAGGGCGCCTGGAGCCATGATCTGCTTGATGTCTTCCCATGTGCGCTTGAGCGTCGCGGGATCATGGGCAATGGCCTTCCAGAAATTGTTGATCCAGTCAGTCTTGCGGGTAGCCATGATGTCGTCATAGATTGCACGCACTTCAGGGGAAGCATCGTTGTATTCGATAAGACCTAGAGTGGACATTCGGGTCTCCTCAACCAAGATAAAAACTCTTTCCCACAAAGACTCGGAGGCACGAAACAAAGGAATCCGCGAGTCTATGGTGAAATCTTACGGAAGCTCGCCGGATAGCAGGGTTTCCAGTTTTGCGGCTGGCACTCTGACGCCAACATAGAAGTGGCCAAACAGGGCGTATATCGCGCTGACTTCGTCGAACCGCATTTCGTAGATCAGCTTCTTGAAGACCAAGGGGTCGTCAGCGAACAGGTCGACGCCCCACTCCCAATCGTCGAAGCCAATCGAACCGGTGATGATCTGTTTGACTTCTCCCGCATAACGCCGTCCCACCAAGCCGTGATCGTTCATTTGCCGCGCACGTTCTTCGATGGGCAACTTGTACCAATTCTTTTCTTCTCCGCGCCGCCGGTCCATGGGATAAAAGCAGGCGTAACGATTCGGCGGAATCTCAGGATACAGGCGGGGCTTCATCGCTTCCTTGTGCCGGTTGAGTTTGCACTCGACTTCTGCTTTCCATTGGTCGGAATGCGGCTCGATTCCCTGGTCGGTCAATTCCTTGTAGATCTTCAAGGTCGAATCGTAGAGGCCAAGTTCGATGATGGAAAGATAAGAAGTTGTTGGCTCAAGGTAGTCGCTGAGGCGCAGGTTGGCCAGCTTGAGTTCCGCCTGATTCAAGTCCGCAAAGGTATTGCGAAAGTGAATCAACATCAGGTCTCCCTTGTGTCCGATGAGTGAGTACAAGGCAGACTGTCCCGGCGAATGCTTTTCCATTGCTGAGAAGGTGTCGGACGCCTCGCGCGCAATCTGGGTTTTCTCGGATGCAGTCAGCGCACGCCATGCGGGCCAGTGGAGGCGAAGCATCTGGTGGAGCACGCTATAACCTTCAGTGGTAAGCGGAACCGCGGGAACCGCGGCGGGGACCTGCGGTCTTGGTTGGTGCGTCGTAGTCATTCCAAGCCTCTCCAAAACGCTGGTGGCAGAGCGAAAGAGGTATTGTATCGCGGCATCCATTCTGCTGACAGAACCGTAGAGATACATTCGTCTCTGCCACGAGCCAAGACCTACCCCACCCTTCCCGTCCGAGTACAAGATTTTCCCGACTGACAGAGCAGGAAAACACGCTTTAAGCTCAACTGAACGAAGAAAGGATGACTGTCATGAGGCTGAACAAGCTCGTCAAGTCGATATTGAAATCTGTGGTCTACATCATGGATGAAGCTGCGGACCGGGTTGATCGCGTTTCGGATCGAGCGTCCCAACTGGCGGATGATACGAGAAATGCGATTTATCCCGAGCCAGACAACACTCTGCGCAATGTCCTCAGTTTTGCGGCTGGAATCGGGGTGGGGGTGACGGCGGGGATGTTACTGGCACCCACAAGCGGACGGGAACTGCGCGATTCGATCAGCGGCAAGGTGCAGAACATCAGCGACAAGGTGATAGGACGAGCAGAATCGTACGCCACAGGAACGGATGTCCGTTAAACGAGCAACGGCTTAACCCATTTCTGACTGGCGGAAATACTTCGATTGCAGATCATCAGCGTGACCTTGCTGCACAGATTCAACTGCAATGGCGCAGGGCTGACGATTGTCCAGCGGAATATGGCCTTCAGACTCTAGACAGACTCTTTGGCGGCCGGCACGATTTCGATTTCCGCCTGCTGCACTCCCAAGCTCGGATGCGTTGCCTTCAGCCGCACATGACCCGATTCCTCCTTCGCCCGGAGCCAGACGGCGCCCGTTCCACCAATGAGCGAAAATGGATTGTCGCCGATGAGTTGGGCCGGGCCTTCCACTTCGAACTTGATCGCATCGTTGGCAAACGGCCGGACTGCACCGAACTCGTCTGTGACGCGCAGTACAATCCGGGTAGAGTCAGCCGCATCAGCGACCAATTGTGTATCGTCCGCGAGCAGCAGGAACTTTGTGTCAACGCCATTGCCCGAGAGGCGCTTGGTGATCGCCAGTTTGCCTTGAAGATACCCCTCGATCCGCAGGTCTCCCCACTTGTGGAATAACTCTCCGAGCTCCAAGACGAAAGGCGCATGACGAAGATGGGCGAACTGTTTTCGGTCGGGATCAACCGTGGCCACCAGTTTGTCGTCGATGTAAAACTTCAGCTGATCGCAATTCGAGCAAACCACCGCTTTTGAAAAACCGATGGATGCGTCGCCCCTGGCCCAGTGAAATGCGGGTTCCAAGACAATCTCTTCTGCCGGGTCACATTGCGATTTGTAGAAACCGCCGGCGGGTTTTGGTTCGCGAAAGATATCCGTTACCCCGTGGTAGCAAATACGGTCTCCCGATCCAAAATTGCCATGGGTGTTGTAGTCGAACGCGCACCATCCAATCCCACCCGCATACTGGGGATTGGATGCCAGTTGGTCGTGAATGCGGGCATGGCGCAAGGTATGTTCCGTCAAGCGCTCGACCTGGTCGATAGTCTTCGTCGGGTAGGTGTGGCCGACAAACTCAGTGTTCAAATATCGCGGATGATTCGGCGGCTTCAACGGAAACCCAAAGTCGTTCATCGTGAAGACGTCTTCGAGAAACTCAGATTCCTGGAAGTAGCGGATTCCGCCAGTCTGCCGGGTTGGATCAAGTTGATGAGCCAGAACGTTCGTCCGAGTGTAAAAATCATGATTGTCTCGAGATTCATTGATGCGCACCCCCCACAGAATAATCGAGGGATGATTCCAGTCTCGGCGGATCATGCGGTCGACATTGTCAACGGAAATGTCTTGCCAAGCTTTGTCCCCGATGTGCTGCCAACCAGGAATTTCTTCCAGTACCAGGAGGCCAATTTCATCGCAAGCATCAAGGAAATGGCGCGACTGGGGATAGTGAGAGGTTCGAACAATGTTGCACTTGAGATTGCTGCGAAGGATGTGAGCATCACGACGCTGAACGCGGCCGGGCATGGCCTGGCCAACCCAGGGAAACGTCTGGTGACGATCTAGCCCGCGGAGCTTGATTACCTTGCCGTTCAGTTCGAAACCGTGATCTGTGAACTGCGCTTCGCGGAATCCGAATCGTCGTGAGTCCTCGTCGATGGCCTGGTTGTCTTTCAGCAGGCGAACATGGGCGGTGTAGAGATTTCGTTCCTCGAGACTCCACAGCTTGATGTCTCCCAGCTTATCGAGATGAACCGTATGCTTGATTGGCTCTGGCCCAATCGTGGCGCTGGAAGGCAGAAATTGCTTGCCCTTTGCCACAACGCGATCCCCCTCCCGAAGCTCAACCTCCAACTGCAACGCTTCTCGCAGGGATTGCACGTGCTGAACAAAGCAGTCCACATCTACGCTGGGGGTCCGGGTCAGTACATCCTTCGATCGCACAAAGATGTTCTCGATGAACGTCGAAGGGACGACGCGCAGCGATACCTCACGGTAGATGCCGCCGAATGTAAGGTAATCGATTTCATATCCGAATGGTGGAATGTCTGCCCGCTCGGTGGAATCGACATCGACGGCAAGCACGTTTTCCCCGTCGAAATCAATGTGCGGAGTCAGGTCGAAAGAAAACGGCGTGTATCCGCCTTTGTATTCGCCGAGACGTGTGCCGTTTATCCAAACGGTCGACGCAGTCATCACTCCTTCGAAATCAACGAAGACGTGCTTGCCTCGGGCCTCTG
>Ga0335085_10002811_pt1 | contig 31677 bp, 29 predicted proteins | sample Lox_Sample_45_FD_206712 | JGI IMG/M metagenome (GOLD analysis project Ga0335085, IMG submission 206712) | Soil microbial communities from Loxahatchee National Wildlife Refuge, Florida, United States - Lox_Sample_4.5 | ecosystem: Environmental > Terrestrial > Soil > Wetlands | place: USA... | reverse complement strand
ACTGCCTGCCGGGGGCCGGTGGCCCCCCGGGTACCGTCTTGGGTACCCGGGGGGCCACCGACCCCGTTACCAGCCCGCGCGCTTACCGCGATCATCCAGAAATATGCTCCAGAGCCGAATAGCCGGTACAACTTCACATCGTGCCCAGTTACCGCCGCGGTGGCGCTGCTCGGAACCGGGCAGCGGACGGGACCGCGGAGACGGATGCGGCCGGTGAGGCACCCGGGAACCGCTGGCCTGGCCGCGTGCTCATCAGGCAGCGCTCCCTCCACAAAAGCCGCACCATGCGACCTCCACAAAGCCGCGCCCCTGCCACATCGCGCCGGTTACGAGCGGGCAACCGGTTACGAGCGGGCACCCGAGACCGGTGCCTGGCGGCAGCTGAGGTTATCGAGATCGGATGCGGCAGGAAGGCTGGCCGGAAGCCGCATCGCGTCCTCGTGCGCACCCGGCGCCGGACCGCGTGTGCCTCTGGGCGCCAAGGATCAGACGGCGCGCGACGGACCACAAGAGCCGGGTGACGGGCGCTGGCGACCAGAGACTGTGCGGTTTCTTACGAAGATGTTACGGATCTAGTTTTTTCACGCCTTGAAAAAATTCGAAGTGACGTATTGACGCGCCACATGTGTGGAGTTATGTTCATTTCCACTTAATAGGAAACTTTCCTTATAGTACGAAGGGAAGCAGGCGGCGCATGAGCAGATGGCGAGGAAAAACCCGGGGGGAACGACCGAGATCCATGACAGACCCAGCCGCTCACCGCGGCCGGGCAATCCCGATGGCCGGCCACCACGCGGCCGGCCACCGCGCGGCTGGCCATTACGCGGCCGACGCGCCGGGCTCCCCGAGCAGCCGCGGCTGGCGGGGACTCAGGATCGCCAGACGCGCCGCGATCGCGGTGGCCGTGGCGGCTCTCCCGGTGCTCGCGATGACCGCCCCCACCGCTGCCGCTCAGACCACCGCTGCCGCTCAGACCGCGGCTGCCGCTGGGACCGCGGCGGTCACTCAGGCCGCGGCTGCCGCTCAGAGCGCGGCGACCTCGCACACCTCGGCACTGGTCCGGCCCGCCGCTCCCGGCGCCGTACCCGGGCCGCCGTCCGGCTGGACTACCCAGTTCAGCGACGACTTCAACGGCTCCGCCGGCTCGGGCGCGGGCTCGCAATGGCAGTACGACACCGGTCCCGGATCGAACTTCGGCACCGGCGAGATCGAGACCATGACGAACTCGACGAGCAACGTCCACCTCGACGGCAACGGCGATCTCGACATCACCGCGCTCGGCTCCGGGAGCAACTGGACCTCAGGCCGCATTCAGACGACGTCCGCCAACGTCGGCGCGCCCGCCGGCGGGGAACTGGAGGTCACCGCCTCGATCCAGCAGCCCAACCCGTCGAGCGGGCTCGGCTACTGGCCGGCGTTCTGGATGCTCGGCCCCGGGCAGTGGCCGGAAAACGGCGAGATCGACATCATGGAGGACGTCAACGCGCTGTCCGAAGTCGCCGGGACCGTGCACTGCGGCACGTACCCGGGTGGCGTGTGCAACGAGGGCAACGGCATCGGCAGCGGGCTGCGGGCCTGCTCCGGCTGCCAGACCGGCTACCACACCTACACGATGATCGAGAACCGGACGAACACCTCGAACGAGTCGATCACCTTCTACCTCGACGGCAACCAGTACTTCTCGGTGACCGAGAGCCAGGTCGGCACCGCGACGTGGCAGGCGGCCTTCGACCACAACCTGTCCATCATCTTCGACCTGGCCATGGGCGGCGGGTTCCCGAACGGCGTCTGCAACTGCACCACGCCCACCGGCTCGACCAGCTCGGGCGGGACGATGAGCGTCCAGTACGTGGCGGCCTACACCACAACCGGCAGCGGCGGTGGCGGTGGCGGCGGTGGCGGTGGCGGCACCGGGGCCACCGGCCAGGTCGTCGGCTACGGCGGCCTGTGCATGGACGTGCGCGGCGCGAACAGCGCGGACTTCACCCCGGTCCAGGTGTACACCTGCAACGGGACCAACGCCCAGCAGTGGACGGTCGTGACGGCAGGCAGCACCCTGCACGCCCTCGGCAAGTGCCTGGACATCAACGGCGGCGGCACCGCGGACGGAACCACGGTGGACCTGTACACCTGCAACAACACCGCCGCGCAGGTCTTCATCCCGCAATCCAACGGATCGCTCTACAACCCGCAGTCCAACAAGTGCCTCGATGACACCGGCTGGTCGACGACACCCGGCACCCAGCTCCAGATCTGGGACTGCACCGGTAACGCCAACCAGCAATGGTCCCTGCCCTGACCCCGCCTAGCCGGTCCCTATGACCCCGGCCGGCCTCCCGCCGCTGACGGGAGGCCGGCCGCCGGCTCGGGTTCGTCATCCGCCTCGGGACCCGGCTCGCTGCCCTGCTTCCCCGGGCTGACGGTCGCGGCCCTCCCGATGGCCGTGACCACCTCGGCCTCCCACATGGCATGTTCGGCCTGCCGCACTACGCGTCCCAGCGTCGCCCGGACACCGGCCCAGGACAGCCCCAGGAAGCCCGCCGCCGACGCCAGCACGGCGATGGACCGGTCCGTCCCGGCGGGCGCGTACGTGAGCGCTGCCCAGATGGCGAGCCCGACGGCGGCCGTCGCGGTCACGATCGCCCACGACCACTTCCACATGTAGCGGAAGGCGAGCCGGCGGCCGTTCGCGAGCAGGCTGGCGGCGGCGTCGGCGTAGGCGCGCCCGTCGAGCAGCTGGTCAGCTGCCTGCTGCCCGGTGAGCAGGCGCCGCCACACAGATCCCTGCTGGCGCAGGGCGCGGATGACAGCACGGTCGACCGCCGCCGGGTCGACCTGGCCAGCGGAGTCGCACCAGCTGCCGACCCACCGTTCCCACTCGCGCAGCGATGCCCGGACGGCCGAGGCCGACCGGGCCGGCAGCCTGGCGTCCAGGTCGTCGAGCCAGGCGACGGCGGTCGCCACCCGGTACCGCTCGAACCGCTCCGCCAGCGGCCCCGCCTCGCCGCTGGCCGGCAGCAGTGCCGTATCGGCGAGCAGCCTGCCGAGCCCCAGCGCGAGCGCGGCGCCGGGATCCCGCCCGGCCAGCTGGTTCCGGAGCCCGAGGTACAGGTCGTAGACCGCCGCCCGCACGTCATCCCGGGTACGGCCGGCCTTGTCCAGGACGATCTGGATGGTCTCCGCCGTCGGCAGCTCCGTGCCCAGCGCGGTCCCGAGGCGGACCAGATCGGCGCCTGCCTGAGCGGCCAGCGCGCACGCTCTCTCGTGCGGGGTCATCTTCCCGATCCCGGGCAGGTGCGGCGGCAGTGGCCGGGAGCCGGCATTCCGCGGCGGACCCGGCAGCTTCCTGCTGTCATACAGCTCGGCCAGCAGCCAGCCAAGGTCCACAGCCAGGCATACGGTGTCCTGAACCGAGCCCCTGTCCGTCATGGGATTGCACCCTAGAGGATCTGCCCCCGGGCCGGGCCGAAATCGATGCGCATCGGCCGTATCCCCAGCCGCTGGTTCGGGACCACCCGCTTGGCTTCCTCGCCGTCGGGAAGCACCGTCCAGGTCCTGCTGGTGAGGTTGCGCAGCACCGCCCGGCCGGGCTGGCGGGGACCCGGCTCCACGACCGCGCAGATCTTGCGGTAGTCACGGTCCCGGTTGAGGTGATGGCTGGTCAGCACGGCGCCTTCGGACAGCACGAGCAGGCTTCCGCGGAGCCTGAGCGTGACCGGGACCGGGAGCACGGCGGAGCAGTTCCAGCAGCGCTGCCCCGCCTGCTCGGGGTCGTAGAACAGCGCCGCGCGGCAGGCCGGACAGGTGTACACGGAGTCGTGCAGGTCGAGCAGCACGCGCCGCCAGGTCCCCTCGGTGACCCGGCCGTTCAGCGACGCGTCGCGCAGCCCCGTGGTGAAGGCCCGGGTGAACACCCGGCGGCATTGCTCCGGGTAGATGGGCCACCAGGTCAGCGCGCGGTCGCCGGGCACCGGCCGGTTCGAGGAGTCGGCGGGGTCAAAGATGAACACCGGCTCGAGGCCGAACGTGCGCATGAGCATCTCGGTCTCCGACCGGTGGGCGCCGCGCTCCCAGGAGCGGGAGGCGTCGGCCCGCACGCCGTACAGCGGGTGGCCGTGCATCAGCAGGTAGAACAGCAGCACGGCCAGCGAGTGCAGGTCGGTGGCGGTCGACGGGAACGCCTCGTCACGCAGGAGCTCAGGGGCCATGAACGGCCCGGTGCCCTTGACCTGGGAGCTGCCTCCGTCGGCGCTGACGTTGTCCACGTCGATGATCGCCACCTCGCGCGTGGCCGGGTCGATCCGCAGGTTCCCGAAGCTGATGTCGCGGTAGCACAGCCCGGCCGAGTGCAGCGCGGCGAACGCGTCGACCAGCTCGCGGGCGATGGTGGTGATGACCCGGAACGAGGGCTGCCGGTCCTGGTTGAGCACCTGGGCCAGCGAGACGAACCGCGGGTCGAGCAGCGGCATCACGTAGCCGAACCCGGGCGTGCGCCCGGAGCTGACCAGGTCGATCGGCCAGATGAAGGCGGGATGCGGTGGCCGGCCGCGCTGGATGAGCGCGGTGATCGACGCGCGCATCTCGTCGCTGCCCGGGCCGGGGCGGAGCCACTTCACCGCGAACGGCGCGCCGTTGAGCCTGGCCAGGTGGACGACGCCCTGGCTGCCCTCGCCGATCCGCTTCTCGGCGGTCAGCAGCGCGCCGGCCCGCTCCATCCGCAGCGTGTCCCCGGGCTGGATCAGCCCGTCCACGTCACCCGTCCCCCCTCCGCGCCTTGGCCGATGCCGGGCAGCAGCAGTGCGATCGTGGTGTCGTCCCCGCTGCCCTCGGCCGACGCGCAGCGCTCCGCCCAGCTGGGCACCTCCTGCCCGAACCAGTGATGGTCGTGGCAGGCGGCGAACTCGGCCAGGTCCCGGCCCACGCTGGGCTGCCAGGGCTCGTCGGCCTGGGCGTTGCCGTACCCGTCGGTGGCGAGCAGCAGCGCCGCCAGCGGCGCCTCGCGCAGGTCGTGCGCGCCGGTGCGGAACGAGGCCAGCGCGTCCGGCTGGCACAGGCTGGTCGTCCGCCGCCCGTCGAGCCGGTCATCGCCCGCGACGGGGGAGAAGGAGCTGCCGTCGGGCCGGACGGCGAGCATGTCGCCGTCGCCGATCTGCGCGCACACCAGCCACCGGCCGGTGATCACGACGACGAGCAGGGTGGAGCCGTAGGGGATCAAGGGCGTGTCGTCCGCGAGGCCGAGGACGAACTGCTCCTCCACCGTGTAGGGCCGCGCCCCGAGCTGGCCGGCGACGGCGGAACGCCAGCCGGCCAGCGCCGCCTGGGCCATCTCCTGGCCGGCCAGTGCGGCCTCCTCGTCTCCGGTGGTGTCCGCGGCCAGCCTCGCGGCCGCCCGGGATGCCGCCCGGCAGGCGGCGTCGACGGCCAGCGCGGCCCCGTCGGCGCTGCGGAAATGGCGGATGTGCCCGTGCCCGTCGGCGATCGCGGCGACGACGCCGGCGGGCCCGTCCTGGCTGGCCACCGCGTCCTGGTTGGGCTGGCCGCTGGCCCGGTGAGCCGATCCCCTGGCGCTGGCCGTGATCACCTGCCAGGTGGTGACCCCGTCCGTGGTGCTGTCCGTGGTCATGTCAGACGATCGTGTCCCGGTCGAAGATGTCCGGCGGCGTCTCGCCGGGCACGCCGAACAGCCGGCGCGCTACCGCGCCGCGGTCCGCGCCTGCCTCCGACATCCTGGATACCGCCAGCGACGCGGCCACCAGCCGGTCGGCGATGTCCTCGCTGCTGTCCGCCACGAGCACCGGGACACCGGGATCGCCGATGAACCGGTCGAGTGCCGCGGACTTGGCGTCGTGGCCGATCGCGATAGCCAGCCGCAGCGCGGCCTTGCCCGCGGGCCGAGCCATCAGGGCGGACAGGCCCGTCTCGAACCCGCCCGGCGGGTCGGTGGCCAGCCCGTCGGTGATCAGCAGCAGGGCCGGCCGCAGCGCGCGGCGCTCGATCCGCCCGGCTTCCAGCGCCTGCGCGGCCAGCGCGAAGGCCGGGCCCATGTTGGTCAGCCCCTTGGGCACCGCCTGGAGCGGCTTCCAGCCGAGCTGGGCGACCGGCTGGGGTTGGGCGATGTGCCACCACGGCTCGGTGGCGAACGCGATGGCCCGGACGAACACCTGGGCCTGCTCCTGGTCGCGCTCCCAGGCCGCCAGGTGGGGCAGCATGTCCGCGATCGCGAAGTTCAGCGCCTGGATCTTCTCGCCCTTCATCCCGCCCGAGCAGTCGGCCAGGATGATGAAGTGCAGCGGGCGCCGGGAGATGCCGCCCCCCGGCATCCGCGGATACGACGCGGCCTGGGTCATCACGTAGCGCTCGGCGGTCGCCCCCGGGTCGTCCGCCGCGGGCATGTGCGGCCGCCGGGCCTCGGGGCCGGTCATGACGCCGCCGGGCTGGGCGAGGCGAGCGGCATGGAGCCAGTGGCGAACCACTTGTCCAGGGCGGCGAACGACGAGTTCGGGGCGCCCAGGGCCACGATGATCGCGTCCTGGGTCGGCATCGCCCAGGCGTACATGGGCTGGGGCTGGCCGGTGTCGCCCTGGACCATCGTGCATATGGCCACCTGGCCGGTTCGCCCGGGGAAGTTAGCCGCGTGCCAGGGGGTGATCCCCGAGCCGCCCTTGGCCGGCGGGCAGGTGGATCCCGAGTTCTCGCCGATTCCGAAGACCTTGTTGTAGCTCTGCCAGGTGGCCTCGAAGTCGGCCTGGCTGTCTACCTGGTACCCGTAGACATGGCCCTTGCCCAGGTTGGGATCGTCGCAGCTCAGGGCGGCCACGCGGCCTGGCATGTCCCAGGAGTACGGCGGGGGGTCGTTCTTGCACTGCGTCGTGGGGTCGATGATGTCCCCGGGCAGCAGCTGGACCAGGGGCGTCACCCCGGCGGCCAGCCGGGGGCCGGTCGGGGCCGGTGTCGCGGGCTGCGTGCGCTTGAGCGCGGGCCGGGCCGAGTGAACGGACGCGGCCGCGGCCGGGTGCGACTTGGCGAACGGGACCGTGTGCGTGAACGCGGCGGCGATCAGGTACCCGCCGAGCAGCGCGACCACGGTGCCTCCCGCGATCAGCCCGATCTTGCGGCCGGACCACGAGCCCGTGGGGCCGCCGGAGGCTGCCTGGGGCGGCGGCCAGGACTGCCCGGGCGCCGGCCCGGCGGGCGGCCAGGACTGCGGGGGCGGGCCGGCCGGCGGCCAGGACTGCGGCGCTGCCCCGGCGGGTGGCCAGGACTGCGGGCCCGGCGACGGCAGCGGCTGGGCCGGCGGCGGCTGCGGCGGCATCCAGAACTGGCCCGGCGGCCGCGATGGCGCCTGCTGGGTCGCCGGCCAGGACTCCGCGTTCGGTCCCGGGGGCGCGGGCTGCCCGGCCGGCGGCCGGGACTGCGCGCCCGGGGCCTGGAGTACCGTCGCCGCGGCGACGGCGGTGTACGGCCGGACCTGGTATCCCAGCGCCTGGGCGTACTCGGTGACGACCCACAGGCCGGCCGTCGTGTCGATCGCCCGTCGATCCGACAGCGACCTGGCCACGAGCTGCACGGCGGTGTCCGGGTCGATGCGCTGCTCCTCCACGTGCTGCCTCATCTCGGCCGCGACGCCCGCCTCGGCCCCGGTGACCAGCAAGCTCCGCTCACGCGGCAGGTCGGGGAGCAGGTCGGCGACGAGGTTGCCGAGGGTGTGCGGGTCGCTCAGTACCCGCTGTCCGTAACTGGCGACGGCGGTGCCCAGCGCTTCGTGGGCCTCTCCTTGCGCGTCGAGCTGCTGGCTCATGTGGCTCTCCTCCCACACATGCTGTCTTTAGTGGCCGGCCGGGGCGGTGATGTGAACGACGGCCGTCTTGCCGACCTGGGTCAGGCTGGGACCCGCGAATAGCTGAAGCTTGTAGGCGCCGACGGGCATCGCCGCCTGCTGGATCGTCGAGGCGGGCATGTAGAAGTACAGGCAGCTCCCGCCGCTCTTCGGCATGATCTCCTGGTTCGAGGTCATCTGGTCGCCGTTGGGCAGGGTGAACTGCGCTATGTAATCCAGGCCCGGCCGGAACCCGGTGACATTGAAGGCGAACACCACCGAATCCGATGACGCGGCCGTCGGGCTGCCCGAGCAAGCCGCGTCACTCGTGGCGCCCACCCCGGCCCCGTTCACCGACTCGGCCCCGGTCAGCGGGACGAGGATCTTGCTGTGGTACGCGACGTGGTTGCGGGCCGCGGCGATCAGCGGCCTGGCCTCGGCGACCGACCGCAGCCGCCACGAGACGTCGGTGCCCTGCCCGGGGATGGTCAGGCTCGGCACGCCGAGGAGGTGGCCCGCGTTGTCGATCGCGCCGCCGCCGGAGTTGCCGTGCGCGACCCTGGCCGTGGTCTCGAGCTGGAACCGGGGATCGCGGACGTGCTTGAGCGGATCGGGCACGAAGGTGGACACGACCCCGCTGGTAATGGTGATCGAGTTGGATGCGGCGACGGCGGGGAAACCGAGCGTGGTGATGTCCTGGTCGAGCTGGACCGCGGCCACGTTGCCGAGCGTGAGGTAGGGCAGGTGCAGCGAACCCGGGCTGACCGGCTTCCCGCTGGCCGTGGCGTAGATCTGGACCACCGCCAGGTCGAGGTACCCGTCCACCGCCACCACCTTGGCGCGGTACTTGGTGGCTACCGGCGAGGACGGGCCCGTGGTCACCTGGACCGTGAGGAATGGCGGGTTGGGGTCGGGCATCGGGGCGCCGATCGCCACCGCGAGCCCCGGCGCCTGCGGCTGGGCGACGTGGGCGTTGGTCAGGATCAGGCCGGTGGGGCTGATGATCGTGCCCGACCCGAAGTGCTCCGCGGTGTCCGGTGTTCCCTCGAGCAGCCGGACGGTCGCCGCCTCCGCGTGCCGCAGGACGGCCGGCGGCAGGCCCCCGTTCAGGTCGCCGCTGGCCGGGCGCAGCGCGAAGAACCCGTACGTCGCCAGCCCGGCCACCGCCGCGAGCGCCACGCCGGCCAGGGCGCCCCGGCGCATCCGTCCGCCCAGGACCCGCCGTCCGTGGTTTCGCGCGATCTGGGTGCTGGTCAGCGGGGGAGTGATGCCGAGTTCCTCGCCGGTGGCCGGATCGCCGAGACGCAGCACCACCGACTCGGTGATGCGCAGCGGCCCGCTCAGCTGCTTGCCTGCGAGGAACGTCCCGCGCCGGGACTGGTCCACGTACGTGGCCCCGCCCGGATCCGAGGTGATCACGCCGTGGGTGTCCCGCGACACCATCGGGTTCACCGACACCAGCTCCAGGGAGGGGTCGCGGCCCACCCGGACCGGCGCTCCCACCGGGAATATGCGCTGCTGGCCGCCGAGCCGCGTGACCAGGACCGGTGCCTGGCCCTGGCCAGGCCCCCGCGCAGGCGTCATCTCAGTTTCTGTGGCCATCGCAACCACGCCCCGCTCTCCTCATAAGGCCAGGTGGCCTTTTCCCATCAGGGAGACAACCGCCAGGTTAGGTAGCTCCCCATCTCCGCCGAACCTCTAGATGGCGCTGTCCCGCTTTTGATACACGGAATCGCCAGAATTCAGGTTCAGCCTCGGCGGGAATTGATGACAGCGATGTCAGGTCAGGAAGTTAGCGTCTTCGGCTACCGCTTCACTCTGGCCATTGAACAGCTTATATAACTGAGAGTAATCAAATCCGTGCGTGCCGGTTCCGCGGGGAGCGCGTTCCAGGGGATAAGTCTTGGCCGTCATCCGCCATAGTTGCTGAAAGCGGCTAAGGCGTATACGTAATTTTACGTATCTCCGTATTCGAATTTATCGCCACTAGCAAGCGCCGACGATTTCGGCCAGCACCCCTTACAGTTGATCTTGAAAGTAGCCGCGCATGCCATGATCCCGGCGGTGCCCGGATCCTGCCGTGCCGGACCAGGCTCTACTGGAACACGTTCTAGTTTTGGATTAGAGTCAGGGCGTGCCGCGCGTCGACGTACCCGCTGGCCGGGACCCGCTTACGGCTGACCAGTAGCAGTCCGCGATAGAGAGGAACAGTCAATGAAGACCAAGGCCGCGGTGCTCTGGGGTCTGAACGAGAAGTGGCAGGTCGAGGAGGTCGAGCTCGACGCGCCGAAGGAGAGCGAGGTCCTGGTCAAGCTCACCGCGAGCGGACTGTGCCATTCCGACGAGCACCTGGTCACCGGCGACATCCCGATGCCGTTCCCGGTCGTCGGCGGCCACGAAGGGGCCGGCGTGGTGGTCAGCGTGGGCGGCAACGTCAACCACGTCGCCGTGGGCGACTCGGTGGTCCTCAGCTTCCTCCCGTCCTGCGGCCGCTGCTCGTACTGCGCCCGCGGCATGCACAACCTGTGCGACCTCGGCATGTTCCTCATCAACGGCCCGCAGCTCGACGGCACCTACCGGTTCCACGGCCGCGGCCAGGGCCTCGGCCAGATGTGCCTGCTCGGCACCTTCTCCGAGTACACGGTGGTCCCGGCCCAGTCGGTGGTCAAGGTGGACGACGGCACCGCGCTCGACAAGGCCGCGCTGGTCGGCTGCGGCGTGACCACCGGCTACGGCAGCGCCGTGCGCACCGCGGAGGTCAAGGCGGGCGACACCGTCGTGGTCATGGGCATCGGCGGCATCGGCGCCAACGCGGTCCAGGGCGCCAGGATCGCCGGGGCGCGGAACATCATCGCGATCGACCCGGTGGAATTCAAGCGCGAGTGGGCGATGGAGTTCGGTGCCACCCACACCGCGGCGAGCGTGGCCGAGGCCGGCCCGGTCGTGGGGCTGCTGACCCGCGGCCAGATGGCCGACGCCTTCATCATCACCACCGATGTCGCCGAGGGTGACTACGTCGGCCCCGCGCTTGACATGGTGGCCAAGCGCGGCAAGGTCGTCGTCACCGCGGTCGGCCACCCCACCGACACCCAGTTCAGCGGCAACCTGTTCATGCTCACCATGATGGAGAAGCAGATCCGCGGCTCGCTGTACGGCTCCTCCAACGCCCATCACGACATCCCCCTGCTGCTGGACCTCTACAACAAGGGGCAGCTCAAGCTGGACGAGCTGATCACCAGGGAGTACGCCCTGGAAGATGTCAACCAGGGCTACGAGGACATGCGCAACGGCCGCAACATCCGCGGCCTGATCCGCTACTGAGCCCGTGAAGGCACTGCGGGTCACCAGGAACGGCCCGCCCGGAGAGGTGCTGCAGGTCGCCGACGTCCCGGTCCCCGAGCCGGGACCAGGCGAGGTGCGGGTGAAGGTCAGCGCGGCGTCGCTGAACTTCAACGACATCGACCGGTGCCGGGGCAAGCTCGTCTCGGTTCCCACGCCGCCCCCCTACACGCTGGGCATGGATGCCTGCGGCGTCGTTGACGCGGCCGGCCCTGGCGGCGAGGCCTGGATCGGGAAACGCGTGGCCGCCATCACCAAGATGGCGCTCGGCGGAATCGCCGAATACGCCATCGCGGACGCCGTCTCGGTCTTCGACGCTCCGCCCGGCTTCGACGACGCCGAGGCGGCCGCGTTCCTGCTGCCGTTCCAGGCGTCGCACCTGGCGCTGTTCCGGCGCGGGCGGCTGCGCGCCGGGGAGACGATCGTGGTGCACTCGGCCGCCAGCGGGCTCGGCACCGCCGGGATACAGCTGGCCAAGGCCGCGGGCGCGAGGGTCATCGCGGTAGCCGGCGGGCCGGAGAAGACGGCGCGCTGCGTCGCGCTGGGCGCCGATCGCGTCATCGACCACACCGCCGAGGACTTCGTCGAGGCGGTACTGGCGGCGACGGACGACGCCGGCGCCGACGTGATCTACGACCTGGCGGGCGGAGACTTCGCCGAGCGCTCGTGGCGGTGCACCGCGCACGGCGGCCGGTACCTGGCCGTCGGCTTCGCCGATGACGCCGCCAACGGCATGACCGGCCGGCCGCTGCGCATGGCCTGCATCGGCAACATCGACATCGTCTGCGTCATGCTCGCCTGGACCACGGCGGTAGATCCGGGCATGCGCCGCTTCGGCTTCAACCCGTACGGGCGGGACGTGGCCGACGAGATCCATGCCGATCTGCTCAGGCTGGCGGCCGCGGGCACGATAAGCCCGGTGATCGGACGGCGGGTCACCATGGACGAGGCCGGCAAGGCGCTGGACGAGCACGAAGCCCGCCGCGCGATCGGCCGCACCGTCGTGCTGGTGGCGTAGTGACCGCCCGCGAGTACACCTGGCAGGATTCCGAACTGCGCAGCGTACCGCTGCGGGCGTTCAACGCGGTCGGGGCCGGGCTGGGCCGGCTGGGGCTGGAGCGGCCGGCTCTCACCTGCGAGTCCGTGCTCGCCGGGGCGGTGAAGGCGGCGGGCAGTGACGACTTCGGCAGCGACAGCTACCGCGAGCCGCTCGACATCTTCGTCGCGGCCTGCCAGGACCAGGCGGAGCTCACCCCGTTCGGCCGTTTCCTGGTCGCCCGCATGCTCCAGCGCGCGCTGGCCAACCGCCTCGCCTTGCAGCGCTGGGCTGCCGGGCATCCCGAGGTCCGCACGGAGACGATAGCCGGGCCCTGGGTGATCGTCGGGCTGCCGCGCACCGGGACGAGCCTGCTGGACATGCTGCTCGGCCTGGACCCGCGGGCCCGGCCACTGCTCCAGTGGGAGGCGGCGCACCCGGTCCCGCCCGTCACGCAGGAGGAGGCGGCCGGCGACCCGCGCATCGCGCGGACGGATAAGGAGCTCGACGGGCTGATGAAGCTCAACCCGCCGCTGCGGGCCATGCACCCGTTCGGCGCCACCCTGGCCGAGGAGTGCGTCACGCTGTTCATGTACGACCTGCGGACTCTCGCGCTGGAAACCCAGGCACACGTCCCCCGCTACGCGCGGTGGCTCGAGCAGGCCGACATGGCACCCGCCTACGCGCAGCACCGGCTGGCCCTCCAGACGCTCCAGTCCCGCCGTCCCACCAGGCGCTGGATACTCAAGACGCCGAATCACCTGTGGCACCTGGACGCGCTGCTCGCCGCCTACCCGGACGCCAGGATCATCTGGACGCACCGCGATCCCGGACCGGTGGTCACGTCGCTGGCCAGCCTGGCCAACGCCAGCCAGCGCCCGCAGACCAGGCGGCGCGACCCGCGGCCGGCCGCCGCCGAGTGGCGGCGCAAGTGCGGGTTCGCGCTGCGGTCGGCGATGAGCCACGACGACCAGGCGCCGCCCGGCTGGTGTCGGCACGTGCACTACGACGCCCTGATGGCCGATCCGGTGGGCACGGTCAGGGAGCTGTACCGCGGCTTCGGGGACGAGCTCAGCGACGAGCACGCGGAGCGGATGGCGGCGCTGCTCAGGGACCGGCCGAAGGACGCGTTCGGTCGGCACCGCTACGACCCGGCGGACTTCGGCTGGACGTACGCCGAGATCAGCGAGGAGTTCAGCGACTACGCCAGCCGCTACGGCGTCCGCCCCGAGCAGTGACGGGGGCTCAGCGGCGCAAGGTGGTCTCCTGCTCCATATGCGACAGCTTCGCCGGGTTGCGCACGGCGTAGAGCCCGGTGATGAGGCCGTCGTCGATGCGGACCGCGATCACGGTGTCGACCTCGCCGTCGATGCGCAGGATGAGCGCCGGGTAGCCGTTGACCTGGGCCGGCTCGATCGAGGCTTCGGTGGCGATCCGCTCCACCGCGATGGCCAGCAGGCGGGCCACCTTGTCGGCCCCCACGACGGGAACCCGCACGGCCTGCACGACTCCGCCGCCGTCACCGAGGAAGACGACGTCAGGCGCGAGGATGTCCAGGAACCCCTGGAGGTCGCCCGTCGCCGCCGCCCGCTGGAACGCCGCGAGCGCGTCTCTGGCCTCGGCCGGGGAGACCGGCCCGCGCGGCCGCCGGGCCGCTACGTGGGCCCGCGCCCGGTGCGCGATCTGGCGGACCGCGGCCGGGCTCTTGCCGACGGCTTCGGCGATCTCGTCGTAGCTCACGTCGAACACCTCGCGCAGCACGAACACGGCCCGCTCGGCCGGCGTGAGGGTCTCGAGCACCAGCATCATCGCCATCGAGACGCTGTCGGCTAGCTCGATGTCCTCGGCCACGTCGGGTGCGGTCAGCAGCGGCTCGGGCAGCCAGGGACCGACGTAGGACTCCCGGCGGCGGCCGAGCGTACGCAGCCGGCTGAGCGCCTGGCGGGTGGCGATCCTGACCAGGTACGCCCGCTGGTCGCGCACGATGCCGAGGTCGACGCCCGCCCAGCGCAGCCAGGTCTCCTGGAGGACGTCCTCCGCGTCGGCGGCCGAGCCGAGCATCTCGTAGGCGACGGTGAAGAGCAGGTTGCGGTGGGCGAGGAATGCCTCGGTGGCGGGATCAGCCATGGAAGGCCTCCTGTTCACTTCCGGGTCTGTACCCACCAGACACCGGGCCGCGCCGTTTTGTGACATCGGGATGACGGTGTCACACGGGCCCGGCCGCCGGCATCTCGTGTTCAACCGGAAAGTCAAAATCCATCAGAACGAACGAGTGAGGATCACGTCATGGAACCCCGGTTCAGCATGTTCGACAACGAGATCGGCTCGCGGTTCAGCAAGCGGTTCGCCAGCGCCAGCATGGTGCTCGCGCAGTCGTCGCTGCCGCCGTCCGTCCAGGAACTGGTGGCCCTGCGGGCCAGCCAGATCAACGGCTGCGGCTGGTGCGTCGACCTGCACACCAAGGAGGCCGCGGCCGCCGGCGAGAGTGCGGTCCGGCTCAACCTGGTCGCCGCCTGGCGCGAGGCCAGCGTGTTCACCGAGGCCGAGCAGGCCGCGCTGGCGCTCGCCGAGGAGGGCACCAGGCTCGCCGACGCCAGCCAGGGCGTATCCGACCAGACCTGGGCCCAGGTGCGCAAGCACTATGACGACGACCAGGTCGCCGCGCTCGTCGGCGCGGTCGCCATGATCAACGCGGCCAACCGGCTCGGGGTGATCCTGCGCCAGAAGGGAGGCAGCTACGAGCCCGGCATGTTCGCCAGCATGATGGCCGACGTGAAGAACTGACCCCGCGGTCCGCTAGCGGCCTCACCCTCAGCGGCCCCGCCCCGGAATCATCCGGGGCGGGACCGGGTCGCTGCGAGACGTGCTAGCAGCGACCCCGGTAGGCGCCGCTGGTGAAGGTGGTCCAGGGGGTCCAGTTGCGGCCGTTGTCGGAGATGATGACGGCGGCCTTGGCGTTCCCCAGCGGGTCGTAGGTGGACAGCGCGCCGTGGACGGGATGAATCTGCCAGTAGCCGCGCTCGCCGACCGGGCCGGTGGCGAACTGCCTGCCGCTGGATTCGGCCATGGCGATCTCGGCCGCCATGAAGGCCTCGGCGTGCGAGCCGCCCGCCTCTTCCCACAGTTCCTCGAGGCCGTTGCAGCTCAGCGTCCCGCTCAGGTGCCCCGAGGTGGTGAGCGTGACGGGGGCGGCGGGAGCGGCAGGCGCCGCGGGGGACGCCGCCGCCTGGCCCGGCTTGTCGGGGATGGTGAGAACCTCGCCCGGGAAGATCGCGTCCGGGTTCTTGATCACGGCCTTGTTGGCCTGGAAGATCGCTGGCCAGCGCGACCGGCTGCCGTAGAACCGCAGCGCGATCGAGGACAGCGTGTCGCCCGGCCGGACGGTATAGCGGCGGGCCGGTTCGTGGTGGATGACCAGGGCATCGGTGTACACCGGCCGGGCCGCCGCCGCGGCGCTGGCCGCCGCCGCGGCCTGGGCGGGCGCTGCGGTCCCGCCGGAAACTGCCGCCTGGGCCGGCGCTCCGGCCTGGGCGGGCGCTGCGGCCCGCGCGGGGGTCGCGGCCGCTGCGGGCCGGGCCGCGCCCATGGTGGCGGCGTGCGCCGCCGGGGCGGCGAATAGCGTGCCCGCGATCGCCACCGCCGGGGCAGCCTTGCAAGCCGTCCCGGCTGCGTTCTGCACCGGCGACGGCTTGGTGTGCCGACCCGTCCGCCTGACCTTCCGCGGGTTCCGCGGGCGGCGGTGACTGTGCGATGAGTTCACAGCGCTCCCTCGTTCGTTTCCAGCCCGGCGCACCCTTGCGAGCCCCGGTGACGACATCACGTCACTAGTCGCTCACTCCGGGATACGAAGCGTGCGGCCGGCCTGTTCGAACGAGGAGGACTACGTAAGAAACCGGCAATACCTTCTAGGCAGCCATCCACCCGGCCCACCCGGCCAACCACTAACCGCCGCACCGTCACGTGGGTGCGAGTGAAAGGCCTGGCGACTGGGCTGACCCGCGTCGCGCCTGCCTCCCGCCCGCTATGTCTCATCTGACGCACCGATCTCACCAGCCCCACCCGCCCCGCGGCAGCGCCTCGTACAACCACGTCGATGTGACAGCGACGTTGCTGCAACCACTCCGATGCCACATCGACGTGGTTACCGAGTCCGCCTCGCACGGTACGGATCCGCATCTCCTGCACTATGCGTACCACGGGCACCGACCGTTCCCGCCCCGGTGCTCACGGCGGGGTCCCGGTGGGACAGGCCGGGGCTACTCGTCCCGGTGCACGGTGCCGGGGGCGAAGGCGGGGACGCAGACCGCGATGTACTCGGCGCCGTCGGCACCGGGGGTGCTGTAGCGCACCCACTCCCCGGGCCGGGTATGAACTCCCTGTCCGGCCTGCACCGTCAGCTGCCCCCCTTCCGACTCCACGACCAGGGCCCCGCGCAGCACGATCGTGAACTCGTCGAACTCCGGGCGCTGGCCGGGCTCGGCCCAGCCGGACGGGCTGCGCATGTGCGCGATGCTCAAGCCGTCCTGGCCGGTGTTCACCCGCCCGACGTACTCGTCGATCAGCTTGGGCGGCTCGCCGGCCGCGGTCACGCGGCTCGGCTGCTGGATCAGCTCAGGCATAGCCGCCAGTATCCCGCAGGCCGCCGCCGGCTGTCAGAGGGCGGTCGCCGTGACTCCGGTCGCCGTGTCTCCGGCCGCCGTTTCTCCGGCCACCGTGTCGGCGGCGGCTTCGCCGCTGCGGACGGCGCCTTCCATATAGCCGTTCCACCGCGGCGCGCACTCGGCCCCGGCCCAGTGGATACGCCCGGCCGGCGCCCGCCACGCCTGCCCGTATGACGTCCAGGTTCCCGGCGCGAAATGGGCGCCGTAGCAGCCGCGGGTGAACTCCTCGGCCATCCAGTCCCGCTCGACGTACTGCTGGGGCCTGGCCGCCTGCGGGCCGAAGTAGCGGACGAAGCAGCCGGTCACCGCCTCCTGCCGCTCGGCCTGGCTGCGCCGCGCCCAGATGCGTGCCTCCTTGCCCTCCAGGAAGCCCATCAGTACGCCGGGGGTGCCGGACGGCGGGGAGTTGTCGAAGGTCACCTTCACCGGGCCGGTATCCGAGGCGGTCTGCCCGTTGAGCCCGTCCTGCCGCCAGAACGGCTCGGGGTAGATCGCGTACGCCTTGATGACAGAGCCGGCCGGCGTCCGCTGGGTGAGCTGGTCGCGCCAGGACGGCAGCGGCGGGTCGTACTCCAGCCGCCCGGCCAGCGCCGGGGGCAGGGTCACGATGGCGGCGTCCCCCCGGTACCGCGTGCCGTCGCGGGTGATGACGGTGACGCCGTCGTCGTCCTGCTCGATCCGGCGCACCGGGTGCCCCAGCACGACCCGCTCGCCCTGGGCGGCGGCCATCGCCTCGGCCACCAGGACCGAACCGCCGGTCACCCGGTCCTGCTGGCCGCCCCGGTCGACCGCCAGGAGCGTCTCGAGGTCGGCGTTGGAATGCGTGTAGAACAGCGCGTGCAGCAGCGAGACGTCGCTCGCCTGGGCGGCGAACACCGCCTCGCAGGCGATGTGGAAGTAGGCCCGCCCCACCCGGGTGCGCAGGTTGCGGTGGATCCAGCTCTCCCAGGTCTGCCCGTCGAGCACCTCGGCCCCCGGGGTGAGCCACGGGCGCTCCAGGTCGGTGCGCGCGGCCAGCCGGCCGAAACGCAGCATGCCCTGGAGGAGATCGGCGAGCGCGAACGGCGACAGGCGCGGCACGGCACCCTTGTGCGGTTTCGCCGTGGACCGCTTTCCGTTCAAGTGCACCAGCAGCTGTCCCTCGTCGTTCCAGGTGCGGAACGTGGACAGCCCCAGCTCGCCGATCAGCTCGTTCATCCGGGTGTGGCCCTCGCCCACCCACTGCCCGCCCAGCTCGAGCGGCGTGCCGTCCCCGAGCAGCAGGCCCTCGGTCCGCCCGCCGACCCGCCCGCGGGCCTCCACCACCGTGACCTCGTGCCCGGTCGCGACGAGCCGCCGGGCGGCGGCCAGCCCCGCCAGGCCGGCCCCGATCACCACGACATCGCTCATCCGCGCCTCCTGCTCAGCCGAGGACGTCAGTGGCCTTGTGCTCGGGGCCGACGCCGTCGATCAAGATGACATCGCTCTCGGAGTTGCCCGTGCGCAGAGCCAGGATCGCCTGGTACGCATCAGAGTCGTACCACGCGCGGGCCCGCTCGCGGTCGGGAAACTCGATGGCGATCAGGTTGCCCGGCCAGCTGCCCTCCAGCGACTCGAAGTCGCCGCCGTGCACGATGAACCGGCCGCCGAACGGGGCCAGGGTTTCGTCGATCCGTTCCAGGTACTCCACGATCGGCGGGCCCATGGTGACCCGGCGCATGTGGGCAACGGCATAGGCGGTCATGAGATCCTCCAGGTCTTTGTGCGAATGGCTAGGTACCGCTACCACGATGGGCGGCGCTGGCCACGCTCGCAATTACCCCGGAGGTCATGCCCGGCCGCGCTAGCCGCGGGGGAGCCAGGGATAGCGCTCGGTGTCCTTGGCCGCGTAGTCCGGATCCAGGTAGATGAAGCACCGCTGGATCTTCCAGTCGCGGATCTCGAACACGTCGCACCACCGGCCGGCCGCCCACTCGGGCACCCCGGCCCGCCATGGGCCGTCGCGGTGCTCGCCGTGGCTGGTGCCCTCGCAGACCACCATGTCGCCAGAGATCACCCAGTTAAAGTGGGAGTAGTGGTGGACGATGGAGGTGAGGGTGGCGCCGACGTCGCCGAACATCTGGCCGATGTCCTTCTTGCCGTTCGCCAGTCCCCACTTGGGGAAGTAGACCTGCGCGTCCTCGGCGAACAGGTCGAGGATGCTGCCGCCGGCCGAGGTGACGCCGCCGTTGTCGAACGCCTTCAGGTACTCGAGCGCGACTGATTTGCGCTGCTCGTCGGTCATCGTCTGAGTGGTCAGGGCCATGGGGACCGTCCTCGCGGGAAACAGCCGGGTGATACTTCAGCACATTAGCGAAGCTCGTGCAGAATCGGCACTAATGAGATCCGCGAGAAAGGTGCCCGATGACTGAGCTGCCGGCGTATGCCGATCTGCCGCCCGCCCCGCAGGGGGGACGCTCCGGCTGGGGCCTGTTCGGCGCGGACGACAACCTCGGCCTGGTCAACCTCATGACGCCGGAGCGGATCGCCGCCGCGGCCCGTCTTGTCCGCCGCGGGCAGGTCTTCTGCCTGGACATGCCGCTCGGCAGCATCTCCCCGCCGATGGCGCCGTTCCGCACCCCGCCGCGGCACCGCGTGCTGCACCAGCCCGGCACCGCCGGATTCGACGACGTCTACGACAACTTCTACCCCCAGGCCTCCAGCCAGTGGGATTCGCTGGCGCACGTCGGCTACGCGCCGGACCAGATGTACAACGGCGTCACCGAGCAGCAGGTGCTCGACGGCGCCAGGAACACCATCGATCACTGGGCCCGGCACGGGATGGCCGGCCGCGCGGTCCTGCTGGACGTCGAGCGGGCGATGCGGGACGCCGGGCGGTCCTACGACCCTGGCACCAGCACCACGATCAGCGTCGACGACCTGGAACTGGCCCGGCGGCAGGCCGGGGTCGAGTACGCGCCCGGCGACATCATCCTGCTGCACACCGGCTTCACCGCCTGGTACGTCCAGCAGTCCCAGCGGGTGAAGAACAAGCTGTTCGGCAAGCCCGCCACGCCGGGCGTCGAGCACAGCGAGGCGGTCTGCGAGTACCTGTGGAACAGCCACGCGGCGGCCATCGCCTCCGACACCTTCGCCGTGGAGAGCTTCCCGGCGGACATGAGCGAGCAGGCCCACCCGTTCGGCTTCCTGCATAACGTGCTCATCGGGCAGTTCGGCATGGCCCTCGGGGAGCTGTGGTGGCTCAGCGACCTCGCCAGCGACTGCGCCGCCGACCGCGTCTACGAGATGTTCCTGGTCAGCACGCCGGTGAACGCCCCCGGCGGGATCGGCTCGCCCGCCAACGCAGTGGCCATCAAGTAATTGACAGGTCTTCACCGACTACCGGTGCCGGATCAGCGCGACGCGGGTCGCCCGCCGTGAGGTTCTCACCGCCCTGCCTGGTCCGCTGGCCGAATCTGACCTCGACCCGCTGATCTGGGCGCGCGCCGCGGAGATACGCGCCCGCGCCTAGGCCGGGCCGGATCAGCCAGCCGCGGCGAGGACCTCCCGGGCAGCGCGCGCCCCGGAGGCCAGCGCGCCCTGGACGGACCCGGTGGCCCGGTGGTCGCCGCAGACGTAGCGGCCGGGTCCGACCTGGCAGCCCCGGGTGAGCGGGTGCGGCGCGGTCATGGCGGGCAGCGCGCCCTCGACGGTGTAGGTGGCCAGGTGCTCCCAGTCCCCGGTGTCGGCCTGGTACAGGGTGCCGAGCCGGCCGCGGACCTTCGCCTCCACGGTCTTGCCCCCGCCGCCCAGCACCGACGTAGAGACCAGCGCCCGACCGTGGCCGCCGTAGCCTGGCGTGACCTGGCTCAGCACGCTGGTGTGCAGGACCTGGCGCTCCGTGTCTACCAGCAGGGTGGGCTCGGCCAGCGGCGAGGCCGGGGCGGCGTGGTAAACGGTGGTGACGGTCCTGGTGGCGGGCACCCGCAAGCCCGGGAGCAGCCGGGCGGCGGCGGCCGGGCCGGTGGCCACGACCACCACGTCGGCGGGACGTTCGGTCCCGTCGGCGAGCAGCACGCCCTGATCGGTCAGCGCGCTGACCGGCGTCTCCAGCCGGACCGTGGCCGGCGGCAGCGCCGCCGCGAGCTGCTCGGGAACCGCCTGGATGCCGTGCCTGGGCAGGCACAGGCTGCCGCGCAGCATGCTCCGCCAGACCAGGTGGAAGAAACGGCTCGAGGTCTCCAGCTCGTCTTCCAGGAACACGCCGGCCAGGAACGGCCGGAACAGCCGCTCGATCAGCTCTCCGGAGATGCCCGCGCGCCGCAGCGCGGTCAGCGTGGCCTGGTCCCGCCGGTGCCTGATCCGGCTGGCCGGCGCGAGCACATCCCGCGTGGTGAGCAGCGTCAGGGCGGCCATGTCCCGTGGCCGGGCTAGGTGGCCGGTCACCGCCTCGGCGGCCCGCCGCGGCTCCCTGGTCGGGTCGGTGAACCGGAGCCGCCCCCGGCTGGTGTGCAGCAGCATGCCCGGGGTGAACGGGCGGAGCTGGAGGGAACGCAGGTCGATCCGCCGCCGTACCTGCGGGTAGGACGTGTTGAACACCTGGAAGCCCCGGTCGAGCAGGAACCCCGCCTGCCGGTCGGTACGCATCCGGCCGCCCACCGCGTCGCCCGCCTCGAGCACCCGCACGGTGGCGCCCGCCGCGACCAGGTCGCCCGCGCACGCCAGGCCGGCCAGCCCGGCGCCGATCACGACAGCCCGCAGCCCGCTCCTGCTCATGACACCCGCCCCGCTCGCTCGATCCCGGCATCGGCCAGGCCTGGACATGCGCTCTTCCCGGCCCTGGCGACTCATAACCATAACGGCAGGCAAGAATGCTGTGATGGCCAAGTATTCCGTCAACCCCGACGCGGTGGCGCAGGCCGAGCACCTCATCGACAGCCGTCAGTACGTGCTCGACAGCGACTGGGGGAACGTCCAGCCCCGCGCGAGCGACCAGAACGCCTACCTGAAACGGCACTCCTGGGACGAGTACGCCCGCTGGCACCTCGGCCTGACCGAGGGGGCCACCGACGAGACCAAGGCCAGGTACGCCTTCGTGTACGGGGACTTCAGGCGCATCCACCGGATGGGCATCATCGCCTGCATGTACCGGGCGGCCGAGTGGCGGCACAAGGAGATCGAGCTCGCCGCGCACGAGCTCCTCCAGCGGCTTGACCGGCTGACGATGTAAGCGGGGGCGCACGGGGAGCCGGATGCTGACCACCGTGCCCTGGCCTTCCCGGCTCCTGATAGCGACCCTGCCCCCGTGGCGGGTGACGACGACGCGCACCAGCGCGAGCCCGATGCCGGTCCCGGGGAGGCTGCGCGCGGCGCGGCCGCGGGCCAGTTCCTGCCAGACCTGCCCGATCTCGTCCGCGGGGATGCCCGTTCCGGTGTCGGCCACCTCGAGCAGCAGCCAGTGGTCGTCCTCGCTGGCGCGCACCTCCACGGTGTCACCGGGGACGGAGAACTTCACCGCGTTGGAGATCAGGTTCTGGATGGCGATGAACAGCAGGTCCCGGTCGCCTTCGACGTGCGGCAGGGGCCACGGGGCCTGCGGCACCGACAGCCGCAGGACCCGCTCGCGCGCGCCGGGGATCTCGGCGGCCGCCTCGGCCACCTCGTACAGCAGGCCGGGCAGGTCGACCGGCGCCGTCTCGATCTCCTGGGTCTCCAGGTCGGCCAGCTTGCGCAGGTCGCTCACCAGGCGCGTGATCCGGTCCGCCTGCGCGGACACGCTGGCCAGGGCAGCCGACCGGCCGTGGGCAGCCCAGGAGCCGGCCGCCGCGCCCGCCTGCTCGATGTTCGCCAGCCCCGCGCGCATGGCGGTCAGCGGGTTCTTCAGCTCATGGTCGAGCCGCATGAGGAAGCGCAGCCGGTCCTGCGTGGCCGTGGCCGCGGTCTGCTGCACCGCCGCGGCGGTCGCCGCGGCCGCGGCGATGACGGCCCGCCGGCGCATCACGACCACGACGGCCAGGACGCCAGTGCCGAACAGCCCGGCGAGCCCGGCCAGCAGGCTGGGCGACACCATCGCGTAGAGCCGGGCCGCGGGCTCGGCCGCCTGGAGCGCGGCACTCAGCGCCGCCCCCGCGGCCAGGGGAACGAGCAGCCGCCACCCCGAGCCCCGCAGCAGCCACGTCATCGCACGTCGTCCACCCTGGCCACGAACCGGTAGCCCTGGCCGGGAATGGTGGCTATCCACTGCGGGCGGACCGGGTCGTCGGCGAGCGCGCGCCGCAGCTCCGCGATCCGGTTGTCCACGGCCCGCGTCCCGACCGGGAAGTCGAATCCCCACAGGACCTCGAGCAGCCGGTCCCTGGTCAGCAGCTCGTCCGGGTGCGTGATCAGGTAATCGAGCAGCAGCACCGCCTTCGGCGTGAGCACCAGCTCGGCGTCCCTCAGCCAGGCCCGGCGGGAGATCCGGTCCATCCGCAGGTCCCCGGCCCGCAGCGTCGGCGCCGCGGACAGGGGCCTGCGCCCGGGCCGCGCGCGGCGCAGCACCGCGCGCAGGCGCGCGAGGAGCTCGTACGGGTCGAACGGCTTGTTGAGGTAGTCGTCGGCGCCCTCGTCGAGCGCGATCGCGCGCTCCCCGGACTCGCCCACCTGGGTCAGCAGCACCACCGGCAGCCAGCGGCCGGCCGCGCGCAGCCGGCGCAGCACCTCCCGCCCGTCAGGACCCGGCATCAGGACGTCGAGGATGCAGCCGTCCGGGTCGAGCCGCTCGACGAGCTCGAGCGCGGCTTCCCCGTCCGACGCGACGTGCACGGTGAATCCGGCCCGATCAAGAAATGGCGCCAGGTTGGACGTGATCGCTCCGTCATCATCAGCGAGAACCACGACCGGGCGCGCATCATTTTCGCCCATGACAGGAGAATCGTAGCGATATCAGGCGGCCGCCGCGCCGCTGTGGCCCAGGTCAGCTGCGGCCCGGGGGAGCGGTGTGATGAAAGGGCCCTTACGCTGCGATGAAGCATCGAGAATTAGGTCCCGTCTTTCCTCCATCGGACGGAATTTTCGCTGTACCATCCGGCCATGAATCCACTGTCGGGTGTTCTCGGCGAAGCGTGGCAGATGTACAAGGCATTCGCCAGGCATCTGCTCACCATCGCGTTCGTCATCTACCTAATAGCGGCGGTCATCGCCGCTCTGCTCGGGCTGGTCGGAGGCTTCTTCGGGGCGCTGCTCGGTTCCCTGGTCGGTATCGTCGCGGCCTTCCTGCTCCAGGCGACGCTGGTCAAGGCAGTGCAGGACGTGCGCGACGGCCGCGCTGACCTGTCCCTGGGCGAGACCGTACGCGCCGCCACGCCTTACCTAGGGCGCGTCGCGGGCGCCTCGATCCTGGCCGGCATCGCGATCACCATCGGGCTGATCCTGCTCATCGTCCCCGGCCTGTTCCTGATCACGATCTGGGCGGTGATCGTGCCGGTCATCGTCCTGGAGGGATCCGGGGCGATGGCGTCCTTCGGGCGCAGCCAGCAACTCGTCCGCGGCCGCGGCTGGCACGTGTTCGGGACGCTGGTCCTGACGTGGGTCATCCTGCTGGTGGTGAACATCGTGCTCGGCTTGATCTTCGTGGCGCTGCCGCACTGGCTCAGCAACGGGGTGAGCTCGGTCATCTCGGGCACCCTGGTCTCCCCGTTCATCGCCTTGGTCGTGACCCTCGTCTACTACCGTCTCACCGCGACCTCCGTCGATCCCGTGCAGCCGGGCGCCGGGTACGGGGGAAACCAGCAGATGTGATGGCCCGTCCGGGCCACGGCGAGCGGCCTGCCTGACGGTGTGACCGTCAGGCAGGCCGCCGTTTTCCGCCCGGCGCCCCCGTCGGGCCGGGGGAGTACGGGGCGCTACGCCCGGCCCGCGGCGGCCCAGTGCTGCTCCAGGTACGGCACCAGGTCCATCGGGCGCTCGTCAGGAAAGAACAGCCGCGCGCCGTCGACCGTGATCACGCGGGTAGTGCCGGGAATGGTGTCCCGCAGCCAGTAAGCCCAGGAGACGTCGAAGAACTCGTCCCCGGTGCCCCACACCACCAGAGTGGGCACGGTCAGCTCGCGCAGCTGCGGCGTGACCGCGGTCAGGTCGGCGTCGTCGAGGGCGGCCAGCATCCGCTCGAAGTGCCGGGCGCGTTCCATGGTCCCGCACCACGGCTCCAGGTAGGAGCGGATGACCGCCGGGTCGACCTGGTCCAGGCGCTCGTAACCGGAGCCGAAGGCCTGCTTGGCGGCCGCGTCGATGTCATCGAGTATCGTCACGGCGATCGGGGCGAGCTGGCCCGCCGCGGCGAGTTCGACAATCGGCTTGAACGATTCGGGCGGCGTGTTGCCGCTGGTGTCGCAGTTAGTGAGGGTGAACGTGGCCAGCCGCTCCGGGTGCCGGGCGGCAAAGATCTGGGCGATCGCCCCGCCGGTGTCGTTGGCGACGAGATCGACGCCGGTGAGCCCGAGCGCGTCGCAGAAATCCTCGACGACGGTGGCCAGCGCGCTCAGGGACAGGTCCTGCCCGTCGGCCACCGGGCTGCGTCCGTGCAGCGGCAGGTCGAGGGCGATGCAGCGCCGCTGGCTGGCCAGCGGCGCGATGACGTTCCGCCAGAGGTAGGCGTTGGTCGCGACGCCGTGGACGAACAGGGCGGCCGGGCCGGTCCCGATGTCGATGTAGCTGATCTCGCCAGAGCGGGTCGTGACACTGCGCCGGGCTGCGTCAAGTTCCTGCAGCTGCATTACGATCGCCTTCCTAGTAGATGCGCTAGTCTTATTAGACCGACTGTCGGTTTATAGAAACAAACCGACAGTCGGTTTGTCAACTGCTTTGGGCGGGGTAGGGCGAGGAGCCGTGATGGACCGACCGAACAAGAACGTCGCCCGCGGGGAGGCGACGCGGAGCCAGCTGCTCGCGATCGCCACCCGCATGTTCGCCGAGCGCGGCTACGAGGACACCTCCGTCGAGGCGGTGCTGCGCGAGGCCGGGGTCAGCCGGGGCTCGCTGTATCACCACTTCGCGAGCAAGGAGGCCCTGTTCGAGGCCGTGGCCGAGGAGGTCGAGACCGACGTCGGCGCGCGGACCCTCGCCGCCGCGGCCGGGGCTGACGGCCCGGTGGCCGCGCTGCGCGCCGGGTCCCTGGCCTGGATCCGGCTGGCGGGTGACCCGGTGGTCCAGCGGATCCTGCTGATCGACGCGCCGTCGGTGCTCGGCTGGGAGCGCTGGCGCGCGATGGAAGAGCAGCACGCCCTCGGCGGGATCAAGGCGATCCTGCACCTCGTCGCCGGGCAGGGCAAGCTGCGGCCCGAGCTGGCCGACACGCTCGCCCACGTCCTGCTGGCGTCGGTCAACGAGGTGGCGCTGCTGGTGGCCAGGGCGCAGGACAAGGAGACGGCGATGAAGGAAGGCGCCGACGCCATCGACGAGCTGCTCCAGCGTCTGTTCGCCTGACAGCTGGGTGACTGGCGTCTGTTCGCCTGACGGCTGGGTGCCAGGCGGCTGGTGCCAGCCGGCTCAGCCGGCGGTCGCGCGCGCCGCGGCCCGGCCCGCCTCGCGGCCGCTGAACAGGCAGCCGCCGAGGAAGGATCCCTCCAGCGACCGGTAGCCGTGCATCCCTCCGCCGCCGAACCCGGCCACCTCGCCCGCCGCGAACAGGCCCGGTACCGGCTGGTGCTCAGGCCCCCGGCCGAGGACCTGTCCGGCCAGGTCGGTCTGCAGGCCGCCCAGCGTCTTGCGGGTCAAGATGTTGAGCCGGACGGCGATCAGCGGGCCCGCCTTCCGGTCGAGGATCTTGTGCGGCGCCGCGGTCCTGGCCAGCCGCTCGCCGCGCGAGCGGCGGGCGTTGCGGATCGCCATGACCTGCAGGTCCTTGGTGAACGGGTTGTCGATCTCACGGTCGCGCGCGACGATCTGCCGCTCCAGGTCGGCCAGCTCGATGAGCGGCTCGGGGGTCAGCTTGTTCATGCCCGCGACGAGCTCGGCCAGGGTTCTGGCCACCACGAAATCGGCTCCGTGCTGCTTGAACGCCTCCACCGGGGGTGGGGCGCCGGGACGCACCCGGGACAGGGTGAGCTTGATGTCCTTGCCGGTCAGGTCGGGGTTCTGCTCCGATCCCGACAGCGCGAACTCCTTCTCGACGATCTTCTGGGTGGTGACGAACCACGAGTAGTCGAAGCCGGTGGCGCGGATGGCGCCCAGCGTGCCGAGGCTGTCGAACCCGGGGAAGTGCGGCGCGGGAAACCGCTGGCCGCGCGCGTCGAACCACAGCGAGGAGGGCCCCGGCAGGATCCTGATGCCGTGCCCGGCCCAGATCGGGTCCCAGTTCTGGACGCCCTCGGTGTAGTGCCACATCCGGTCGCGGTTGACCAGCCGGCCGCCGGCCCGCTCGGCGATGGCCAGCATCCGGCCGTCGACGTGCTCGGGCACGCCGATGATCATCCGCTCCGGCGCGCGGCCGAGCCGCTCGGGCCAGTGCTCGCGGACCAGATCGAGATTGCCGCCGATCCCGCCTGAGGTCACGATCACCACCGGGGCGTGCAGCTCGAACTCGCCCGCCACGGCGCGTGAGCTGCGGGTCCCGCGAGCGGCCGGGCTCGGCTCGAGGATCGCTCCCCGCACCCCGTCGACGCTCCCGGCGGTGACGGTAAGTGCGTCCACCCGGTGCCGGAACCGCAGCCCGACCCGGCCACCCGCCGCCGCCTCCCTGACCTGCTGCTCGAACGGAGCCACCAGGGCCGGACCCGAACCCCAGGTGACGTGGAAGCGGGGCACCGAGTTCCCGTGCCCGTCGGCCAGGTAGCCGCCCCGCTCGGCCCACCCCACCAGGGGGAACCAGCGCACCCCCAGGCCGTGCAGCCAGGCGCGCTTCTCCCCGGCGGCGAAGTCGACATAGGCGCGGGCCCACCGGGACGCCCAGTAGTCCTCGCCCGCCGGGTCGTCAGGGGCGCGGTCGAAGAACGCGCTGCCCTGCCAGTCCTGCCAGGCCAGCGCGGGGGAGTCCTTGATCCCCATCCGGCGCTGCTCCGGGGTGCCGACCATGAACAGGCCGCCGAACGCCCAGAACGCCTGTCCGCCCAGGTTCGATTCTGGCTCCTGCTCGAGGAGGAGCACCCGCCGTCCCGCCTGCGCCAGTTCCGAGGTGGCGACCAGTCCCGCCAGCCCCGCGCCTATCACGATCACATCCGCGTCCATCTGGCCATCATCCCCCGCTCCGTCCCCGTAACGCAGGCCGGTGCCGTCACGACGCCCGGGACCTCGGCTAACATCAGCTGGTGCCTGATCCTGGATTCGACGCCACTAAGCCGCACGTCTCCCGCGTCTACGACTACCTACTGGGCGGCAAGGACAACTTCGCCGCGGACCGGGCCGTCGGCGATCAGATGATCGCGTCGCTGCCCGCCATCCAAGTAGGGGTGCGGGCCCAACGCGACGTGCTCGGCCGCGTGGTCCGCTACCTGGTCGGCGAGGCCGGCATCAGGCAGCTGCTCGACATCGGCTCGGGCTTGCCCACCGCCGAGAACGTGCACGAGATCGCCCAGCGGATCGAGCCCGCCACCCGCGTGGTCTACGTCGACAACGACCCGGTCGTGCTGAGCCACGCCCAGGCGCTGCTCGCCGACAACGAGGCGACCTTCGTCGCCGACGGCGACCTGCGTGACCCCGCGGGCATCCTGGGCCACCCGGCCGTCCGGGATCACCTGGACTGGGACCAGCCGATCGGCCTGCTGCTGTGCGGCATCCTGCACTACGTCCTGGATGACGAGAACCCGGCCGGGGTGACTGGTGCGCTGTACGACGCGCTGCCGCCCGGCAGCTACGTCTTCATCCATCACCTGCTGGACACCGAGGACCCGGCCACGGCTACCTTGCAGGAGCAGATGCGGGCGGGCGTCGGCCGGGCGCAATTCCGCACGATGGCCCGGATCAAGGAACTCTTCGACGGCCTCGAGCTGATCGAGCCCGGCGTGGTCCTCGTTCCTGACTGGCGCCCCGACCCCGGCACTCCCGGTGTGCGCCACCACCCCGTCCTGCAAATGGCCGCGGTAGGGGTAGGCCGCAAGGCGTGAACCTACCCGTTCGGTCCGAAACCGAGCCCTAGCCGCTGCGCCGGAACATGTCGGACAGGGTTACCAGCACGACCTCGCCCCGGGCGCCGGGCTCGCGCAGGTCTTCATCGAAGCCGGTCCGGCTGAACAGGGCCAGCGCGGCGCCTTCGGCCCGCGACCCGATAATTTCGCGAGCTGTCCTCACCGACATCAAGGCGTTAGCATTCCGGGATCAGCGGCTCTGGAAGTACAGGGCATCCTCCTCGCGCAAAGGTATGAGGTGCAGGAATTCGGCCGTTTCTTCCAGGCTGCGACGGGAAGCCGGCCCTACGGGTTCCAGGCGCGGATCGCGCGGGACGGGCTGCCGTCGCTGGTGGAGACGCCAGGCGGGACCGGTAAGACGGGGATCATCCTGGCCTGGCTGTGGCGACGGCTGTACGCCGACCCCGGCGCGACGCCGCGGCGGCTGGTCTACGCGCTGCCGGCCCAGAGCCTGACCGAGCACGTCGCGAGCGGGGTTGCGACGTGGCTGGCGAACCTCGGGCTGGCCGACCAGGTGGCGCTGCACGTGCCGACAGGCGTGTCGGGACAGTCGCAGCGGCACTGGCGGCTGGACATGCACAAGCCCGCGATCGTGATCGGCACGGTGGATTCGCTGGTCAGCAAGGCGCTGAACCGGGGGTACGGCCTTGGGGCGGCCTCGTACCCGATCGACTGCGCGCTGGTTACCAACGGCGCGCACTGGGTGATCGACGAGATCCAGCTGTGCTTGGAGGCGACCTCAACGCTGCGCCAGCTGGCCGGCTTCGCGAGGGAGTGGGGAACGGCTGAGCCGTTCGGGCTGACCCGCATGTCCGTCGCGGCGCCCGCAGGGCTGCTGGAAACCACCGGCAACCCCCTGCCCGGCGACGTGATCGGGATCTTGCCTGAGGAGCGCGGCGGAGAACTCAAGTTGCGCCTCGGCGCAAAGCGGATCATCCGGCGGCTCGACGCCGGGCCGGGTGACTGCAACGCGATCGCGGCGGCGGCCAGGGACCAGCACCGGCCCGGGAGGCTGACGCTTGTGGTGCTCAACACGATCGAGACGGCACGCGCGGTCTACCAGGCCCTGCGCGGTGGTCCTACGGAACTCACCCTGCTGCACTCACAGTTCCGTGCCCTGGAGCGGGCCGGGCTGATGGCCGCGGTCACCGGTCAGCCCGGAGACCGGATCGTGGTCGCGACCCAGGTGGCGGAGGCCGGGATCGACCTCAGCGCGGCGGTGCTGATCACCGAGGCGGCGCCGTGGCCCGCGCTGGTACAGCGGGCGGGCCGGTGCAACCGTACCGGGCTTGTGCCCGACGCCGAGCTATGGTGGGTCCCGCCGGCCAGACCGCAACCGTACGAGCAGGCGGACATCGACGCGTCCATCACCCGACTGACCGGCCTCGACGGCCACGCGGTCACCAGCGAGGACCTGCTAGGCCGGGTTGCGGCTAGCACCGAGCCTCAGGTCCCGATCCTGCGCCGGAGCGACTTCACCGCCTTGTTTGATACCGCGCCCGGCCCGAACGGTGCAGATGTCGATATATCACCATTTGTCAGGGATGGTGAGCAACTGGAGGCTCAGCTTAGCTGGGCCGCCTGGACGGCAGAAACACCCGCAGGTGCGCCGCCCGCCGAGGCGAGGGCTCCGGGCGCTGACTTCCGCTGCCGGGTTCCGCTGGGCCAGCTCAGCGCCTTGGCGCGGAACATCCCGGTATGGCGCCATGACCACATGCTCGGCCAGTGGGTCAGGATAGACCCGCAGGCCATGGTCAAGCCCGGTGAATTCCTGCTGGCCAACGCCGATGACGGCGGTTACGATCCGCTCACCGGGATCGATGTGGCCGTCCGCGCGCGGGTGCCCGGCAGCCCTTCGATCGACCCGATCGCCGGCCCGCCGAACATGCCCTCGGGTGACGGGTGGATGCGGCTCGACCAGCACAGCGAGGACACGCGGGACCAAGCCGCGGCCCTGCTCTCCGTGATCGGACCCGGACTGCCGGACGGTGCGGCCCGGTCGGCGGTAACCGCCGCATACCTGCACGACGTCGGCAAGGCCCACCGGATCTGGCAGGACGCCTTGTGCAGCCTGGCACCGGAGGAACGGCAGGACGAGATCGCCGCCGGGCGTCCCTGGGCGAAGTCAGGCGTCGATGCGCCGCTACGGTTCGAGGGCGGTGTCGCGTTCCGGCACGAGCTGGCCTCGCTGCTTATCCTGGACGGGCCGCTGCGCGGCCTGCTGACGGATGCGCCTGATCCCGACCTGGCCAGGTACCTGGTGCTCGCCCATCACGGCAAGCTGCGCGTCCAGGTCCGCGACCCTGGCGATGCCGCTACGGACAGGCTGCTCGGCCTTCAGCAGGGAGCGGTCACGGACATCCCGCCGATGCTCGGCCAGCCCGCGACTCAGCTCACCGAGAACCTCGACCAGTTCCCGCTCGGTGTCGACGGTGCGTGGACGCGGACCGCGCTGGGCCTGCGTGACCGGTACGGGCCGTTCGTCCTGGCCTACCTGGAAACCGTCGTGCGGATCGCGGACTGGCGTTCCAGCGCTGGGCTGGAGATGGCCCACTGACCTCGTGGCAGGGGGCCTAACAGGCTGGCGGTCCTAGGGCCGCGGCGGTCGCACCAGTTCCGGCGGTCGCGGCTGCCGCCTGGGTCCCTGGGGCCCCGGGTGTCCCTGGTGTCCCTGGATGCGGCGGGCGGGCAGTGGCGGTGGCGCGGCGGGAACCGTCGCAATGTGGCATGGGTGCGGCTCTTCTGGAGTGACCGTCCTGGCCGCTGGCA
>Ga0335085_10002810_pt1 | contig 31682 bp, 27 predicted proteins | sample Lox_Sample_45_FD_206712 | JGI IMG/M metagenome (GOLD analysis project Ga0335085, IMG submission 206712) | Soil microbial communities from Loxahatchee National Wildlife Refuge, Florida, United States - Lox_Sample_4.5 | ecosystem: Environmental > Terrestrial > Soil > Wetlands | place: USA... | reverse complement strand
TGCGGTGGGCGGCGTACTCCGTGTACCACACAAAGAGTGGCAGCAGGAAAAAGGTCCAATGGATCCGAAGTTCAACGCCAAAGACTCGGCCCGCCGATATGGACCAACTTCTCATGAGAAACCTGCGTCCTCCACCGCTAACGCCATTGTATATAGTTTAGACAACGGATTGGAGCCGGGAGTTGCAATTTCAGCTTATCCAAGGTAATGGGATGGCCGGGCACGGGCCGGACAGCGCGATTCCATGCGAGGCGGCATCGTGCGAGTGATTGCGGGAAAATTTCGCAGCCGCCCCTTGCACTCGCTTCGCGGGATGGACCTGCGCCCCACCGCCGACCGCTTGCGTGAGACCCTGTTCAATGTGCTGGGCGCGGGCAACCCCGCCGCATTGGAGGGCAAGGTCTGGTTCGATCTTTGTGCCGGCACAGGCGCGGTCGGCATCGAAGCCCTGAGCCGGGGAGCGGACAAAGTTTATTTTGTGGAATCCTCGCCGTCCGCCGCCACCCTGATCCGGCGCAATCTTGACGCACTCAAGGTGGAGTCGGGCTTCGAGGTGCTGGAAGCCGACGCGGCTCAGGCGCTGCTTCAGCTGGAATTGAAGAACGTCACGGCGGACATCATCTTTCTCGATCCTCCCTACCGCCTGGAAAAAATCTACGCCCACGTCCTCTCGCTGCTCTCGCAATCCCGGCTGCTGGCGCCGCATGCGGTAGTCGTCGCCGAGCATGACAAGAGGTTCGATCCCGGCGATAACTTTGTTCCCCTGTCTCGCTATCGCAAGCTGGAGCAGGGGGACGCGGTGTTGAGCTTCTACCGCCAAAAGTGAAGATTGAGTAATTTTCGGATTGACGAATTGCCGAATTTGAAAATCAGTGTGACTCGAATTCGACAATCCGTAAGTCCTGCAATTGATAAATTTACGACACCGTTGCCTGATGTACCCGGCCGAGCCTCGGCCCGATGAACCGCACCGCTTCAACCCCGATGTTGACGACGGTCACTATGGCGGCAATGACCAGCCCCAGGTGGACCCCGTAGTTGATGCCTTTGGCCAGGGATTGCAGTTGTGGCGCATTCGCGTCCGCGGCCATGAACAAGTCTGGAGCATTGATCAGGAAATAGAGAACCACGAGACCTAAAGCGCTCATGAGCAGCCGCGAAACGCTTTTCCCCTGGGTCCACTGCGGCCAGACCAGCATGGCGGCGGTAAGGGTTACATCAACCAGTACCATCACCACGAACAGAGGATAGATGGTCTGCCACACCGGGCCAAAATGGAGGAAAGCAATGCCCGGACCGAAGATGAGGTATTGATAGTGCAACCCGGCCAGCCACCAGATACCGAAGATGGTTTGCACCAGGAGTTGGGCGATCAGCTCGAAACGGGACTTGCGCGGACTGTGCTTGACCAGGGGCGGCAGCTTGCGAGGGTCCCAGCTGTCTTTCAGCCGGAGCTTGGCACCAAAGAACTCCAGAGCGGAGAAGACTAGAGTGATCCAGGCGAAGGTCATCAACGCAACGCTGGGATAGCGGAACAGTACTCCGAGGCTCTCCATAAGAGTTTTTCCGGCGGCAGCGGTCGCAATACTGGCAGCCACCAGTACTAAGAACGCGAGGCCCAGCGCGGCTTTCAATACCTTCCAATAAATGGGAAACATGGTGGCTCCAATCATGTACTGCTGCTTGCGGTAGCGGCTGGCCAGGTGCGTGGGGCTGCCCAGCTTCTTCAGCAGCTCTTCCTGCTCGCCCTCGCTGAGCGGGTGACCAAGCTCTGCCTCCTTCTCCTCGACCTGGGAGAGGATGTTGTCGCGCAGCTCCTTAATGATGTCGTCGCGCTGCTTCTCCGGCAGCGCGAACTTTACCGCTTGCAGATAGCGTTCAATCAATTCCATGTCCTGCTCCTTAGAGAATTCCGTCCAGCGAGGCGTTGATGCTCTTCCACTCCGCGGACAGCTGTTTCAGGATCAGCTTGCCGTCGGCCGAGAGGCGGTAGAAGCGCTTATTCCGTTTCTCCTCTTCGCGCCACTCGCTGACCAGCAGACCCTGGCTCTCCAGCCGGCGCAGCAGCGGATACAAGGTGCCTTCATCGATCTCCATACCCTGGCCCGCCAGAGCTTTGCGCAGGGTGTAGCCGTAGCGCTCGTCGCGCAGCTCGGCCAGCACTGCCAGGATCAGGCAACCGCGCCTGAGCTCCAGCCGCAGGTTCTCGAGCACCTCACTGTTTGTCGGGCCTTCTGCCGTGTGCTGCATAGTGTATGACATACACTGTATGACATACAGTATTAGTCGTCAAGGAATTTTTTTAACGGACGGAACAGCCGGCCGCCACACCGCTATCTCGGGAACCGGACGCTCGCGCCGGCATGACGACACAAGTAGCTGAAATCGCGTCCCTTATCCGCGCACGTCTACGGTAAGCAATTTTAGTTACGAAAGTTTCGTTAGAAATGGTGCAAGTTGTTGTTTTAGAACAGCTTAGCTGTTATCAATAAGCTCAGATTCCAGAGAACGCCAAGCCGGAATCCTGTCGGAGGGACGTGGGTAGCGGCTCTCAGCGGTGGAGAGAACTGACTTTAGGCGCCAAGGTCTTCATAAGCCTTGTCGTCATGGCGGGGACGTGTGTGCTCCTGTACGGCGCCATCCGGCCCACCAGCAGGAATATCGCCCAGTTCATCTGTTACCTCCTGATCGCGATTCTGGCGGCCCGCCTCAAGGTCCGGTTACCGGGAATCACCGGCACGATGTCGGTGAACTTCCTGTTCATCCTGCTGGGCATACTCGAACTAGGCTTCGCTGAGACTCTGGCCTTGGCAACCGGGGCGATCCTGGTGCAGTGTTTCTATCGCGACCGCCCCAGCCCGCTGCAGGTCACGTTCAATCTGTCGGCCAGCGCCGTTTCGATCGCGGTGGCCTACAACGTTTACCACCTGGCGATCTCCGGGGCGCAGGTGAAAAGCCATCCCTTGCTGCTGGGATTGGCCGCCATCTCTTACTTCGCCGCCAACACCGGCTCGATTGCAGCTGTGATCGCGCTCACCGAACACAGGTCCATCAAGAGCCTGTGGGTGGAATGCTACTTCTGGTCGTTCCCTTATTACCTGGTCGGCGCCGCCTTTGCCGGGATGATTGGCTGGTTCAACCGCTCGTTCGGATGGGAAACGTCGCTGCTGATTGTTCCCATCATCTACCTTATCTATCGATCGTATCGCCTGTATCTGGGAAAACTGGAAGACGAGAAGCGGCACGTGGAAGAAATGGCCACCCTGCACCTCCGTACCATCGAGGCGCTGGCACTGGCCATCGAAGCCAAGGACCACACCACGCACGACCACCTACAGCGGGTGCGGGTGTATGCCATCGAGGTAGCCAAGGAACTGCATGTGACCCCAGGCGAAATGGAAGCCCTGCATGCAGCGGCACTGTTGCATGACATTGGCAAGCTGGCCGTGCCCGAGCACATCATCTCGAAACCCGGGCGGCTGACTCCCGAAGAATTTGAAAAGATGAAGATCCACCCTCTGGTCGGGGCCGAGATCCTGGAGCGGGTCCGCTTCCCGTATCCGGTGGTGCCGATTGTTCGCGCCCACCACGAGAAGTGGGACGGATCGGGCTATCCCTTCGGGTTGAAGGGTGAAGAGATTCCGATTGGGGCGCGCATTCTTTCCTCGGTGGATTTCCTGGACGCCATGGCGTCTGACCGTCAATACCGGCGGGCCCTGCCGCTGGAAGAGGTCATGAAGCGGCTGTCGGCGGAGTCAGGTAAATCATTCGATCCCAAAGTGGTGAGCGTCCTGGAGAGACGCTATCGCCAGCTGGAGAAGCTGGTGGAATCCACCTTCCGGCGCGAACCGGTGACTCCGCTCTCCACCGAAATGAAAGTGGAAGCTGGAGCCGCGCCTGCGGCGGGCTTCGAAGACATCACGGTCAAGGACGCGCCCGGCCAGGAAGCCACGTTCCTTTCGTCCATCGCGGCCGCGCGGCAGGAAGCGCAGACCCTGTTCGAACTGAGTCAGGACCTGGGTGCTTCCCTCAGTCTGGGCGAAACCCTGTCGGTGTTCTCGGTGAAACTCCGGCGGCTGGTACCCTACGACGCCATCGCCATCTATGTAAAGCGGGACGCGGAGCTGGTTCCAGAGCTGGTAAGTGGGGACAATCACCGTCTGTTCTCGTCGCTGCGCATTCCCTGGGGCAGCGGCCTCTCGGGCTGGGTAGCGCAGAACCGCAAGCCCATCATCAATGGCAATCCCTCGGTGGAGCCGGGGTATCTGAACGATCCGACCAAGTTCAGCACGCTGCGCTCGGCCCTGGCGATTCCTCTGGAAGGACTGGCCGGCGTGGTGGGCGTGCTCGCCCTTTATCACGCCGAGATCGATGCCTTCACTTCCGACCATTTGCGCATCCTGCTGGCCATCAGTTCGAAGATGGCGCTGGCTATCGAGAATGCGTTGAAGTTCGAGCAAGCGGAGAGTTCGGCAGTCACCGACTATCTCACTGGGCTGCCCAATGCACGCTCTCTGTTCCTGCAACTGGATCGCGAGCTGGCCCGCTGCAAGCGCGACACCACCTCCCTGGTGGTCATGGTCAGCGATATGGATGGCTTCAAGCAGATCAATGACCGCTTCGGCCATCTGGAGGGCAATCGCGTGCTCCGCCTGTTCGCGCAAGCCCTGAAAGACAGCTGCCGCGAGTACGACTATGTGGCCCGCATGGGCGGAGACGAATTTGTGGTGGTGGCTCCGGGGCTGACCGCGGACGGCGCCACCAAGAAGGCAGACAGCCTGCGCGAACTGGCGCGCCAGGCCGGGCAGGAAGTGTGCAACGAGGACATCCTTTCGCTCAGCGTGGGGCAGGCCCTCTATCCCGAAGATGGCAAAGATGCGGAGGCCCTGTTGGCCGAAGCCGACCGCCGCATGTACATCGAAAAGCAAAAACAGCCTTCGCGCAAGAATCGCCGCCTGTATCCCCGCATGAAGTGCCGGGTGACGATCGAGTTGCGGCCGCAGGAAGGCGAGGTGCCCGTGCTGGGAAACCTGATCGATGTCAGCCTTGGCGGCTGCTATGTGGAAACCAGCACGCTCATGCCCGCCGGCTCCAAATTGAAAGTAATTTTCTCCATTGACGATGGCAGACTTCAGGCTTCAGGATTCGTAGTGCGCATCGATCCCGGATCAGGGATTGCCATCCAGTTCAACGACATGAATCGCGAAGACCGGGACAAGATGCACAAGGTGCTTGAGTTCGTGCACAACAGCACCATGTTTTACGACAACCGCTACTTCTCCAAACTGATGAAGTCCTGAGCTGGGTTGCCTGGACGTGGCTATTTGCGGGGGAAGGATGCAACCGTCCAGGCGTTAGCGCTGGTGATGACGGGACCAAAAGCAAGGTAGTGTCCGTCGGGCGACGGTGCCAGCGAGAAAATATCCCAACTCGGCTGTTTGAACAGCAGTTTCGTTTTCCCCGTCAGGTCCATGCGCACAATCGATGTTCCGCGCGAGGAAGTGCTTGCCAGGAACAGGCCCTGGCCATCCGCCGCCCACGCAATTCCAACCAGCTCCGCCCAGGGCAGGGCCGACAACTTCTGAGGACTCCCGCCGGCCAGCGGAACAATCTGAATGTCTCCCGCCTTAAAGTCAAAGACGTAAATCGCGACTCTACTTCCGTCGGGAGAGAGCTCCCAACTTGTGATGTCCGGATCGGCGGGGACCTTGGCCAGTTTCTCTTTTCGTCCCTGCGAAGGGTCAATGGCGGTGAAGGTAATCTGCTTCTCGCTTGCCTCGGCAAGCACGCAAGTGCTACCGGCTCGGATGGGACACCGGAACTTAGGATAGCCGCCCACGGAATTCGTCGGGTCGCCGCCCGCTACGATATCGGGATGTCCCTTGATGTCAGTAACCGCTTCCGAGGGCCCCCCGGCGGGAGGAACGCGCATCAGCTTGCCTGAGCCGGCGGCGATATCCTCCTGCGGCTTGGGCCATTGCATGTAGAGCAACCACTTGCCGTCCGGGCTGACCTGGGGCGACCATTTCTCCTCCGGTCCTGTCACGATGGGGTCGGCATTGCGCTCATTTACGCCCTGCTTGTAGATGTCGAAATCCCCGTTGCGATCGGAATAGAGAAACACCGTCTTGCTGTCTGACGACCATCCTCCGGGCCAGTCCACGCGGTCATCCAGAGTCAGCCTCTGGGGAGTTTTCATCTCGTTTCCGCGATTGGTCAGCTCACTGACATAGACATCGCTCTGCGCTCTCAGGTTCAGGAAGACAAAGCGCCTTCCATCAGCCGTCAGTTGGGGACTGCTGAAGTTGAAACCGGTCCAGTCGGTCAGACGCCGGGCAACCCCTGCGGGCTTGCCGCTGGCTTCGTTGAATCCCAATTCCCAGAGATTGGAGTCGTACTGGTTGGGTGGCGGCTCGCGGAGGGCGTAGATCAGCCGCCCCTTCTGCCCCCAGCAGAAATCAATGAGTCGCGGGTTGGAAACGAGCAGAACCGGGTCGCCGCCTTTGAGGTCACGGCTTTCGAGCGCGAGCGTGGTCGCGCCGTTCGCATTTCGGTATTTCCCATAGACAATACGCTGGCCGGTTGAAAACCACGAGGGGGCGAACAGAATGTTGCCCTCTTCGGGCTTGATCAGAAGCCTGGCTTGCCCGCCATCGGCGCTCATGAGCCAGATGTCTCGGGTGATGGCATCGCGGAAGACGATCTGCGATCCGTCGGGAGACAGCGACGCGTCAAAGGCGTCATCCCGCAATTTCTTTAGCGTGGCGCCGATGACCGAGATTACCCAGATGCCCCGCTTCTCCTGTGCAACCGGCCCGCTCACCAGCAGTTTGGTCCCATCCTGGGACCATTCAATGCGAGCTCAACGGAAGCAGAAAGCGTCCGGGATAGGAAGCGACTGCGTCTCTCCGGTGGCGATTAGCCTGAGGTGCAGTCCTTCCAGATCAGCGTAGAGAAGATACTTCCCATCGGGCGAGATCGAAGTGACCGCCACCGGATCTTCCGACGAATTGGCCGTAAGCTGCTGCGGCTTAAGCTCAGCCTGCGAATAGGGCCGGGCGGATGCGAACCACCCCGCAGAATAGCCAAGCACCAGCACGGCGATCACCACGGCGGCAACCACAGCTGCCAACATGGGCCAGCGCCGGGACCTGGCGACCTGAGCCTCCAATGGAGTCAGGCTCGCAACCGCTGCTACCTTGGACGACTGCGTATCGCGCTTGAAGCGCTGCAAGTCGGCGCGGACATCGGAAGCCGTCTGGTAGCGGAGACTGCGATCTTTCTCCAGACACTTGTTAATCACCGCCTCCAGTTGCGCTGGCAGGTCGGGGTTGATTCGGACCGGCGAAGTGGGCGGCTTGTTGAGGATGGCATCAAAGATGATCGCCGATGTGTTGCCCGTGAACGGCTGTTTCCCGGTCGCCATCTCGTACAGCACCGCGCCGAAAGAAAACAGGTCGGTGCGGGCATCCAATTCTTCGCCCCGGGCCTGTTCCGGTGACATGTATGCCACCGTGCCCACGGCGCTGCCTGGGCTGGTGAGATGGGCTGCGTCCACAGCCATGGTCGGCAACGATGCGCCTCCCGCTTCCAGCCGGGGCAAGGGTCCGGCAGCGACCTTGGCCAGGCCGAAATCCAGGATCTTGGCTTGCCCGCGCTTGGTAAGGAAAAGGTTTGCCGGTTTCAGGTCACGATGCACAATCCCCGCTGTGTGCGCCACTTCGAGAGCATCCGCAACCTGTACCCCAAAGTCGAGGAAATGTTCGAGGGAGATGCGCTTCCCCTCGATGCGGTGTTTCAGCGTCGTCCCTTCCAGGCACTCCATCACGATGTAGAGCCGGTCCTGGTATTCGCCGATGTCGTAGATCGTACAGATGTTGGGATGATTCAGCGCGGATGCCGCCCGAGCCTCCCGCTGAAATCGCTCGCGCGCCTGCGGATCCTGGGCCAGCTCCTCGGGGAGGAATTTCAAGGCGACGCGCCGGCCAAGGCGCTGGTCTTCCGCCTCGTACACAACGCCCATTCCGCCACCACCCAGCTTGCCGACCACGCGGTAGTGGGAGATTGTCTCCTCTATCATGCGTCGGCAATGTTAGGCCGTGAGCAGAAGCAAGTCAATTTGCTGACGGGAGGAGGGAATGGGAGCCTCTCAGAGGGGGGCTGGCCCACGCTTCCATCAAACCAACTGAGGCTGCCGATGCGCTCAACCTCTTGAGATTCTGACTTTATCCTCAATCCTTGCCGGTCCAGTGTAATACAAACGGACAAAGACCCTGCGCTATGCAGGTCGCACAGGTTCCCACCCTCTGAAAACCGCAGAGGGTGGGGCAGCCTCATTCAGATAAGGCTGAGAAAAATCAAAAGCGAGGGTGGGCCAGCCCCCCAAGAGTGCTCCCGCATTGCGCCTTACGCCGCGACCGCTCCGGTCTGGCGCTGCAGGAAGTGCAGGGTCTTCTGGTTGAACTCCTCGACTCTCTCGTAGATCGGCGCGTGCGCGCACCCTTCAAAGATCAGCAACTCGGAATTGCGAATGTCATTACTCATCCGGTCTGCAAACCGAGTGGACGTGACCATGTCATAACGTCCGAATGTGATCTGCGTGGGCGCCTTGATTCTCGCCAGCTGCGCCTCCACGTCATGGGTCAACACAGCATTCGACTGCTGCAGGAATGCCTCGACTGTCTGCGCGGGCCGACTCAGAACAAAGTCCGCCAGTGACTGGATATACTCCGGCCGCTCGGCGTATAGCTCGGGCGTCAAGCACCATGGGAAGATGGCGCGAATGGTCATCCGGGGAACACTCTCCAGCGCTTTGGCCATGACCTGGAACCCTTCGATTACGGTCTGAATGAAGGGATCCGTCTTCGACCAGCCGCTATGCAGCGACAACGACTGCACCTTTTCGGGATACTTTGCGGCCAGCCACATGCCGGTGGCCGAGCCCAGGGACAGCCCCGAGACATGCGCCTTCTGGATCCCGGCCGCTTGCATGAAAGCGGCCACATCGTCCGCGAGGACTTCGGTGGAGTAAGCGCCTTCTGGCTTATCGCTCTCACCCGTGCCCCGAAGATCGACAGAGATGCAGGTAAAGTGTTTGGCGTACTCCGCCACCTGAAAAGCGTAACAGGCGTGATCAGCGGACAGGAAAGGGATGAGAGTGAGTGGCTCCCCGCTTTCTAGCTGTTCATAGTTCATGTTGATATTGTTGGCTTTCACCTTTGGCATGAGAGTCCCTCCCCATGTGCTGTGTCTCACCGCGACGCCCCATTCCAGGCATCGGGCGGAACGCGAGCTGGCCTGATCCAGACTAGTTCCGACCTGGACGCGCCCATTATTGTCGCCCCGGAGTGGTTGTCAAGAGCCGCGTCGGGTGGGCATGTGCCCGAGAGACACAAAACCCGGAGAGACTAGAATAGGTTGGAATCGCCTGGTGCCATGGACAAGAAAGTGCCGCTGATCTCGCCTGCAATTCGCGCCAAGCTGGAAACGGCGCGGGTTGCACGGCTGGCCACGCTGGACGCCGAGCGGAAGCCGCACGCGGTCCCCGTCTGCTTTGCCTGGGACCTGTCGGTTTTCTATTCCGCAATTGATCGCAAGCCCAAGCGGGTGGCTCCAGGCCGGTTGGCGCGGTTGAAGAACATTAAAGAGACGCCGCAGGTGGCATTGCTGGTGGACCATTACGACGAAGACTGGACCCTTCTCTGGTACGTGCTCGTGCGAGGCGAAGCAGAGCTGGTTGCTGCCGCAGCCGAGCAGAAGCGCGCGATTCAGCTTCTGCGAGCGAAATATCCGCAATACGACGCGAATATGCTCGCTGATGATGCCCCCGTGCTGCGCATTGCTCCTGTGCGCATCACGGCCTGGGGCAAAATCTAGCGACCATGCGACCAAAGTCGCGACTAGCTTACAGTCATCATTCCCTTCAATTGTTCCAGTAGAGACAGCCAGCGATCGAGCGACTGCCCTCCGGGAGCAAATGCCGGATCAAAGAAGACTTCCTCCGCCCCGATTTTGGCGCAGCTCCTGACGTCCTCGCTGATCTGTTCGAGCGAACCGGAGAATATCGCCCGGTCCTTGCCCAATGGCTTTTCACTGATTTCCAGCACGGCATGAACCACCATGACTATGGCAGAGGGGTCGCGCCCGGCTTCCTTTGCCATCTGTTTTATGCTGCCAAACGTCTCCGCCATAACGGGTACAGGAAGGAACACCGGGTTCCATCCGTCGGCCAGGTGGGCCAGGCGTTTGAGCGCCGCGGGCACGAATGCTCCCAGGATAATCGGAGGATGCGGCCTCTGCACGGGCTTGAGATTGATATAAGACTTGGGCACGTTGAAAAACTTTCCGTGAAATTCGACCGGATTCTGGGTCCAGATGGCTTTTAGCAAGGGTAGAAATTCATCCGCCTGAGCGCCGCGTTTTTTCATGTCGGCGCCGGTTGCGTCCATTTCGTCTTTGTTCCAGCCCAGGCCCAAACCCACGCAAAGCCGCCCATTCGAAAGGACATCGAGAGTGGTCAGCCGGCGGGCCAGCACTACCGGATTGTGGTAGGGCATGTCGAGCACACTGGTACCCAGCCTGATCTTTTTCGTCTGTGCAGCCACGTACGTGAGCGCGTCGAGCGGATCGAGCACCTGTTTGTAGATTTCAGGCAAGTGTCCGTCCGGCGTGCCGGGATAAGGCGTCTGCAGCTTCAGCGGGTACAACAGGCGTTCGATCGTCCACAAGGTGCTGTACCCCAGTGCCTCCGCCCGTTGCGCGACTTTCGTGATTGCTTCCGCGGTGCCGATGGGGCCGATGTTAGGCAGGGAGAAACCAATCTTCATGGCAGACCCCCGAATACGAAGATGGCGGGTATTTAACCACAGACAGGCTAGAGTCTCCAGTCCGAGAGAAAAGGACGCACTGGGCTGGCTGGCCCTTCACAACCGCGAGCTCGGCGTTCTTGTGGTTTTATAATACCCGCCATGGCCACAGTCCCTCCCTCCGGTCTGGCGGATGAGTTGGCCCTGCCCCTGGATCGCGAGAATGCCCATCTTCGCGTGCACGCGGTCAACGTTTTTGTCCGCGATCAAGACCGCAGCCTGCAATTCTATGTGGAGCAGCTGGGATTCAGCCTGGCCTTCGATGTGCGCCTGCAATCAGGGCAGCGCTGGGTAGGGGTTGCACCGCCGCACGGCACAGCGGTTCTGACCCTGATCGCACCTGATCCCGAGTCGGACGAGTACAAGCTGATCGGCCTACCTACACAAGTTACCTTCGTTGCCGAAGATGTCATAGCAACGTACACCCAGTGGCGACGGCGCGGAGTCCGGTTTCGGCATGTTCCGAAGCTGCGCCGCATCAAGTATGAACAGCGGGCTCCGGACGGGGCGGGAAATGTTCCGTCACTTCTGCTGGGGAAGCAGGCGCCAATCTGGGGAGGCGTATTCACTCGCTTCGAAGATATCGACCGCAATTCTTTCGCGCTGGTCAGCTTCGACGAAATGACCCAGGCGGCGGAGGCGCAACGGCGTGCCGCGGCGGAGAAGCTGGAAGCCGAACGACGAGCCAGTCAGGAAATGGAAATTGCCCGACAGGTGCAAGCCAGACTCTTCCCCCAGAACTTCCCTCCCCTGAAAACACTCGATTATGCCGGGGTCTGCATTCAGGCGCGCCAGGTGGGCGGCGATTACTACGACTTCCTCAATCTCGGTCAGGAACGGCTGGGGATGGTATTGGGCGACATTTCAGGAAAAGGCATCGCCGGGGCCCTCCTGATGGCGAACCTGCAGGCGAATCTGCGCAGCCAGTGCGCCATCGCTGTGGATGAACTGCAACGCCTGCTGCAGTCCGTCAACCAGCTGTTTTATGACAACACGCCCGACTGTGCCTATGCCACCCTGTTCTTTGCTGAGTACCACGACCAGGCGCGGCGCTTGCGCTACGCCAATTGCGGGCATCTCTCGGCCCTCCTGCTCCGCGGCGATGACACGCTGGAGCGGCTGGAATCCACGGGAACGGTGCTTGGACTGTTCAAGAAATGGGATTGCTCGATCGGGGAGTGCCAACTCCTGTCCGGCGACATGATCGCCTTCTACACCGACGGCATTACCGAATCTCCCAACCCGCGGGGAGAAGAATTTGGAGAGCAACGCCTGGCTGAAGGGCTGCGCAGGCATCGCGCATTGTCTTCGCAGGACCTGCTGGCGGCGATCGTCGACGAGGTTCGTCAGTTCAGTCCCGCAGAACAGTACGACGACATGACTCTGATCATCGCCAAGTGCAGGGATTGCTGATCTTGTTTCCTCCATTTTACGATTGGTCATGCCTGAATGCCCGGCAACCCCTGACAGGCTGGTTTAACTTCCCGAATCTTTTGACCGAGGGAATTCGAACGGACGGACGCTTTGTGGTCTTTAGCAGTCGCTGCAAATCATGTGACCCACATCACTGACATGACTTGCTCATCCGCGTAGCATGAATACGTCTCGAATAGGTCTCGCCTCCCGAAGAGCGGTTCCACCGCGGGAAAGCCGTTCTTGGTAAAGAAGTCATTCTGGAAAGTAATTCTGCAACACAATGACGCCGTTTTCGGAGTCAAAATGGAAATTCTGGATGACAATGGGCCCGAGAATCTGCGCACCTGCGCACCGCAGTGGCTGCAGGCGGGAATCGCTTTTGCGCTCTGTGCGACCCTGCTTGGATGCATTGGCGTCACGCCCATGCCCAAGCGCACGCGCACACCAGAAGGTCCCCAGGTAAAGAACATGGATTTATCGTTCCTCCATCCTGGCCAGACCACGCGCGCGGAGGTGAAAGAAAAGCTCAAATTGATTGATACCGGCTACCCGGGCGACCACATCTTCCTGGGCCGTTGGTCGTCCTCGACCTGGGGAGAATGGGCAATCTTTCCAGGGTCACTCGGTGTCGCGGGAAGGGCATGGAAGAGCGGCAACCTGCTGGTGGAATTTGATGATGCGGGAATTGTGAAGCAATTTGAACCCTTCGATGACGCAAAAGCGCTTCGGCACCTCGCGCCGGTGGCGGCTGATACGCATTTGAAACTCGATTCTCCGCTGGAGTTGCCGGTGAAGTACGCGAAATTTGCAAACCCTCAACTAGTAGACGCGAAAATCGTGCTGTCGAAGAGCACTTTTGATTTTGAGGAACTGGGTGAACTCAAGAAGAAGCACAAATTTTCGTTGCCCGCGAGCGAGATCCTGCGCGTGGAGACTCCCGTCACAATTCGCTTCCCTGATCCCACCTACATCAGTCAGAGGCTTCGTTTTGCAAGAAATCTCAAAAAAATCGGAGGGCCCTCAGGAAGAGACCTCAACCTCGAAGTAACGATGCCACAACTGGTCACACTTATGAGCTACGTCGCCCGGGCCGCGAAATCGCCAGCCAGCGCGCCCGAAGCCGAACGCAAGTGAGCGCACACACAAACGCCCGCCTCTCACGTAGCTCCCGTTGGTAGATATCCTGCTCTTTCACTATTAGATTTGGCCCTCGGATGACGCGACTGCTGCGATCGTCAGCTACACGATGCTTGTAACCATGCCGTTGAGCATTGCGGCCATCCTTCTGATCTTGTACAAGGCACTCAAGAGGGAAATAGACTCTTTGCCGTTGGCAATTCATAGGCCCGCCTGCTTTGACTTGCCTCACTTTGCCTACGTAAGATTCGCATCGACAAGCGTGCCAGGGGGCGCGAATTCATGCAGAGACGGAACTTTCTCAGGGCTTTGGCAGCCGCGGCAATCGTGGGTGCTGCGGGAGTGCTGCCTGCTTTCGCCGCTCTCCCGAAAATGAAGATCACTCGGGTGCGAGCTTACCTGCCGCCGGACCCCAACCCGCTGTTCAACCAGAGCGATGTAGTGGTCACCATAGAAACCGACGCTGGGATCACCGGCATTGGTGAGGGTGGATCGAAAGACACGCTGTCCCAGTCCGCCGGCAGATTGATTGGCCGGGACCCGCAGTACATCGAACTTCTCTGGCAGGACATGAACCGGGCTTTCTTCTATCCCGCCGGTCGCGAGAAGACCCATGCCATCGGCGCGCTCGATTTGGCTTTATGGGATATCAAGGGAAAAGTCCAGGGTCTGCCCGTGCACGAGCTCCTGGGCGGCATGGTGCGCAACTATTGCGAATGTTACAACACGGCCGGCATTATTCCCGGCATCACGCCGGGCATGAGCATCAAGGAACGCGCCCACGCCACCATCGAGGCCGGCTATCGCGCCTTCCGGTTCGGCGCCATGGACCTTCCCGCCAATACCACTTACAACACTCGGGAACGGGTCACTCACCTGCGCGATGAATGCACCCAGGCTCGGGAAGGTGTAGGCCAGGACGGCGATTGGGTGATCGATTTTCACCAGCGCTTCGATCTCGCCGATGCCATCCGGGGCTGTAACCTGATCGAGGACCTGGCGCCGTTCTTCGTCGAAGACCCGGTCCGCACGGAGGCCTTTCTGCAGGACCTCCCGATCCTGCGCCACAAAGTGAACGTTCCTCTGGCAGCCGGCGAGGAGTGGGGCAACCGGTGGGACTTCAACAAATTGGTGGAAGATCACGATATCGATTTTGTTCGCGCCACCCTGCCCAACGTCGGCGGCATTACCGAGATGATGAAGATCGCAGCCATTTGCGAGACTCATTTTGTGGGGATCGCCCCTCATTTCACCGGACCCATCGCCGCCGCCGCCCTGGTGCACAGCCTCGGAACTTTCTCGCAACCCGTCCTCATGGAGTACAACTACCAGGGGCGGACTTTGCCTCACCTGCCGGTGTGTCTGGATTTCAAAAACGGTAAGCTCTATCCCAATGAGCGGCCGGGCCTGGGAGTTGAGCTCGACTACAAGCAGCTCACGAAAATCGCCGAAATCACGAAGCCGGTGACCGCCCGCGCCCAAACCTACTTCCGTCCGGATGGTTCCATTACGAATTGGTAAAGTGTGTGTGGGTCGGACACTCCTGTCCGACCGCCTTTGACTTTGATTTTGCGGGATTGCGAAATTCGTTGGTGCTAAGAGGAAGAGCAACAGCGTCGGACAGGAGTGTCCGACCCACACTTACGCTATCTTTTGCCGGGGTGAAATTCTCCGCGGCTGGAGAATTGGCGGAAGGGCCATTCGCCGCTCTTGTTCGGGCTCGAGGCGGATCCAGTTGTGCCGGCCGCAGCAGCAATTGCGGTATCCGATCCCCAGTCTGCGGGAGTTGGATGAATGCCCCATACGTTGCCCGGCTCATCTAGCGCAATGCCCACCATCCACCACTGGCCCCCAGTACCCAAGGGCACACAGTTCGCGATGCGGGCGGTCACACTTCCAGCCGGGAGCTCGTCCAGAGAGACGGACAGGCCGGGCTCCAGCGCGCGTGATAGCCGCACTCCGCAGCCTTGCGTATTGACCACCAACGTGTGTCCGGATTCAGAAAATGGGGCAGCAGAATCCAGGCTGGTGACACGAATGGGAATCTGAGCGCGGATTCGTGTGCTGCGCCTTCCTGTGTCAGTCGAATTTTCCGGGGCACCCATAGTGAAAGAGATTGTGAATTGATTTTACGTGCATCGGGCGGGATGCGCGGCGGTTTTCGTGGGCGAAAGGGAAAACCAAAGTAACCAGTTATGTAGGTCGCAGATGTGTGGCTAACGCGCCCTCAATCTGGCCCCCTGACGCAGCGCTGAACGGCCGCTCCACCCTCGGAAGGATCCATTCGCCTCGACATCACCACGGCTCCGGAACTGCTCTAAGGCCTCAGGGGCTGGATGTGAATTAGGGGACCAAAAGAAGCAGATTGTTCCCGGCGAAGCGTGTTTGCGGATCGAATTCCAGTGCGGTGGAAGGACTTCTCGCAATCTGCCGTTGACGGCCCACGCATGCTGCCCTCCATGTAGGCCAGGCCGGGACAGCGGGTGCAGGTGCCGACGTGACTGCAACTGGAGCAGACGGTCAAGTCCTTGGCGCGAATGGATCGCACTTCGTTCAGCTCAGCTGAGTGGTTCCAGATGTCGAGAAACTTTTGCCTCCGCACGTTGCCGCTGGGCAATGGAAACTGGACGCAGGGAAAGACGTCTCCGTAAGGAGAGATATAGGCCAGGGTATGGCCGGCGCTGCAGGGATAGCCTTCCATGACGTCTTCGCCGGGAGCGGGCGGCGGAGCGCAAAACTCTTCGACATTTCCCACCAGGTTTTCGTTGTGAAATACACCGCTCAGTTCTACGCCTGGAATCCGCAGGTTCAGGATGGAAGTATCGCCGTCCATTTTCGGCGTGATGGTTGGGTCGAGGGTGTACTGAACACCCAACTCGCGGGCCAGGGCCTGCACTCCGGCATGATCCCGCATGTTGGCCGCCATCAGAACATTGGCAATCGTGACTCGTAGCCCTTGCGCCCGAAGAGAACGGATGGCCTCAACGCTGCGCCGCAGCGAACCGGAAAGTTTGGTGATGGCGTCGTGCACCTCCCGGCGATGCGAGTAAATGCTGACCTGCACCTGGTCAATGCCCAATTCCAGCATGCGCCGTGCTTCCGCTTTGCCGATCATCACCGCGTTGGTCTTGATTCTGACGGCGAACATCAGCTGGCGCGCATATTCCAGCAGTTCAAAGAAATCGCGCCGCATCAGCACCTCGCCGCCGCTGAAGGTCAGAAAGAGGGTGCCGGCATCCGCCAGTTCGTCGAGCACGCGCTTGATTTCGGCCGTGGTCATTTCGCCGTGGTCGTCGTGATCGAGGTAGCAGTGCACGCAGCGCTCGTTGCAGCGGTAGGTGATGTCGAAGTGGACGGACATGGGCACGCCCAGATCGAGGGCCCGCTGGCTCATCTCCTGCATCAGGCCCACTTGTCCCTCGCTCATTTGCCCCAGGCTCACGCGGCCTCCGTCGGGCTGGCGGATGGTTCTGGAAAGGGGCGTTCGGAAACCAGTAGGATGCCGTGGCTGGAGAGTTCCTCGACGAAATCCTCGGCGTCGCGGTGCGCAGTATCGAAGTCAATCTCGAACTCGGCGCATACCCGTTGGCTCACGATCTCCGCCAGCGGAGTACGGCCATCGGCTGCCTGCCAGATCACGGTGGCCACCGGATTCAGGGTAAAGAAAGTGGAATCCACCGCAGACATGATCATCATCTCTCCGCCCAGCAGGCGAGAGGCGATGCCTGCGCTCTTCGCGATGTATTTAGCACTCATTGAACCAGGCTCCAGACCCGGGAGTCGGGAGTAAAGGTCAGGCGCTGCACCGGAACTCGCTCGACGAACTCGCAGGCCGACTGGAAAACATTTGTAACCAGCTCGGCATCTCCGGCGAAAAAGAGAATATTCCGCATCAGGCCGCGGATGCATTCCGATTTGGCCATCGGCTCAATCTTGTTTTCCGGACCCTGATTAAGGAAGAACAGAGACTGAAGCGGAGCGGAGCAGTTCTCGCCCACCCGTGCCAGCTCTCCCACGAAGGGCGTTCCGCAGGCGCGATAACCGCCATCGACACGGCGGATGTAGGACACTTCGTCGGTCAGCAAAGTCACCTCCGGAGGCGCCAACCGTGAGATGGTAGTCTTCCCGGCACCAGACACTCCTGAGAACAGAAAGGCCCGTCCATTACGGATGGCCCCGGCGGAATGCAGGAGAAAGCCTCCTTCCCGCGCCAGGATCAGGGTGTGGACAATGCGCAGGACCGAGTCGATGGAGTAAGGGTTGGCGGACTGGCGAATGCTGCCGCGACCGGCATCGGGGTCCCACTGGGCGCGAAAATCGCCTCTCCGCAGGCGCCACGTACCGTTCCGCATTTCTACCCGAACGTCGTCATCGGAAGCGCTCGCGGATGGGGTCGTCAGCTCGATCTCAAATTCGAACCTGGGGGGCGCGGAGGAATCGACAAATCCGGCGTAGCGGCGGGCCAGCAACCGACGGAAGGAGTCGTCCTGGGTATGCAACAGGATCGGCATCCCACCGATCGCGACCGTGATGTGGTAACTCGAACTCATTCTCAGGCAGCTCCGTGGCAGGGCTTGGAATCGCCCGCGCCTCTGTTCGGTTACTGTGCTGCTCTGACCAATGCGCCTTCAATCTGGCCATCACTTGTATAGCGGTGATTCCAGAGTCGCAATCCAATGCACCGGAACAGGCTCCAGTGACAAAGCAAGAATGCTAGGAGCCGGCGGAAGGGTGAAAGTCTTCGCGCCGGCACAAATAGCGAGCCCGAGCGCTGGACCCCGGTAATACTTCCTAACAGTTCGTTGCTTCCGATCGGGGGATCATCAGCGGGCATGCAGTCACCTCGGGTCACCAGAGAGCCATCATCGCGGCTCAGGTTCCTGCTCACGACTCGGTGAACGAAGAAACGACCGTGGCGCATGTAAAGCACGATCTCACCCGGCTCGGCCTCCTCCGCGCGGAGACTTCGGACGTTAAGCACGTCGCCAGGCCACAGAGTTGGCAGCATGCTGACTCCCGTGGCACGCAACCTCAACACGCCCCCTGATCGCAGCGCCTCGGTCGCCAAACTGCATTTGACTTCGTCGAGTTCCTGAAGATCCATCGATTACGTATTCTGTCCGGCAGCTACCGGCCGAAGACTCACACTGGCGCGGCTTTCCGCTGGGATGATCTTTTACTTTGCCACAGAGCTCACCATAACCCACCGCACTCCCAGGCGAAAGACATAATGTTGATTGCTATTGCGTGGCTGGGTACCTGTGGGGCTTGATCGGTGGACGCCACAGACAAAGGCCAAACCGGATGCTTCAGTGGAATGCGCGCCAGGCGAGGAGGGAACAGATCGAGTAAACGAGCGTCGAGGATCGCTCGTATTATAGTTTCGACGATAGGAGTTTTCCGGTCCGGGCGTAGAGCGCTGTTACCGACGACTATCACTTTGCCGCAACCCGCGCCATCCCGGCTGCCCGCCTCAAACTCTCCCTACACCAGCACTTTCAGTCCGGAACTCGACTTGATCCTGGCTTGCTGCGGTGCGCAATCTGGGGGCGGGACCGGCGCGCGTATTCAAGAAATTCTTCGCCACGGTGTGGATTGGGAGCGCCTGGTTCCGCTCGCGCATCATCACGGCCTGGTGCCACCGCTGTACCGCCGCCTGTCCACTGAGATGGACGCCACCCATTCGCTGGGATTAGAAATGCTTCGCCGGAAAGACCAGTCCAACACGCACCGTGCTCTGTGGCTGACCGTCGAACTGCTCCACATTTGCAGGCATCTGCAGGCCCGCGGATTGGAGGTTCTGCCTTACAAAGGGCCGGTGCTGGCGGAAGCGCTCTATGGAGACGTCACCCTGCGCCAGTTCTCCGATCTCGATCTGCTGATTCGCTCCGACGATCTGCCCAGAATCAAGGTGGCGCTGGCTGAGTTGGGCTACGCGCCGGGACTTCGCCTGGCGCAGGCCGCTGAGCGCGACTATCTGAAGTCCGGATACGAGTACACCTTTGATGGCACCCGCGGGCGCAACCTGCTGGAGATCAAATGGCAGGTCCTGCCCCGCTTTTACGCGATCGGCTTCAACGTCAGCAATTTCTTCCGAAGAGCCACCGTGGTCACCATCGAAGGCCAGAAGTTGCACACGCTCTGCGACCAGGACTTGATGCTGGTGCTCTGCGTCCACGCCGCCAAGCATTGCTGGAAGCAGATTTCGTGGTTGAGTGACATTGTGCAACTGGCGCGCTCCCGCGCGCTGGATTGGGTAGCGCTGCGCTCGGAGGCCGAACGGCTCGGCATCGTGCGCATGGTGACCCTGACATTCATGCTGGCCCACAAGCTCCTCGGAGCGGAGAGCCCGGTACAGCTCGAAGCAGAGAAGGGCTTGGCTGCCGAAGGTCTGACGCAGCGGATTTTGAAACTGATCGTGGCAGACGAAGAATTCGATCCCGAGACCATGGGCTATTTTCGGCTAATGACGGCATTGCGCGAGCGCCGGCGAGACCGGGTTTCTTTCTGGTGGCGGCTGTTCGTAACTCCCGGCGCAGGGGAATGGTCGGTCGTGCAGTTGCCCCGTCCGCTTTTTCCACTCTATCGCGCGGTGCGGGTCTTCCGGTTGGCCGGGAGGCTGATCGCGCCGCATTAGCGCCAGGGCCCGGCCTGGGGACCATGCCGCCCGGGCAACGCTGAAAGCATCAGACGATGGGTAGTAAGCTTCGCTTGGGCCGGGCTCTTCCAGGAATCGGCGTACTCTCAACCAAAAGAAATACCGTCACATCCTCGAGAGCCAGTTACGCACGAACAGGAGGCCTTTCCGCATGTTTACCTCGCAGCCGATTGGATTTGTAAGTAGCCCGTATGAAAACACCAAAGAGATTCCCAAGGGGCTTGGCGTTAAACATGACGCCGAAGGCGTGCTCAACATCTTGCCTGAGTTTGGGCCGGGGCTCACCGACATCGAGGGCTTCTCGCATCTGTTCGTCATCTGGGAGTTCGATCGCTCCCCCAGAGAGGAATTGCGGGGCGACGATCTGCTGGCTTCACCGCCCTCCGACAATCGATCGCACGGCGTGTTTGCCACCCGGTCTCCGCGACGTCCGAATCCGATTGGTCTGACCGTTGTCGAACTACTTCGCCGCGATGGCACCGAGCTGCACGTTCGGGGGGTCGATATGCTGGACGGGACTCCAATCCTCGATATCAAACCCTACCTGTCGAGCATCCCGTCAGAAAAGCTGCGTCGGGGATGGTTGGCCGAAGCCGAAGCGCGGCAGAAGTGACTTCTTGCTGGAGAGAGACTTGGCGGAATCACCTCTTCGCATTTTTCGCTGCTCGACTCATCCCCGCTCGCAGACCCAGTCGCACGCTGCGTTTGTATCCCGATTGATCCATCTTCGCCATGGTGGTGGCGGCGATGCCGCCGGGAGTGGCGGCTTCGTTCAGCAGCGCATCCAGTGAAAGACCAGCCTCGCGCCAGGCCGCCACTCCATCGGCCAGGGCGTGTGCGGCCGCAGTCAGGGCGGTCTTGCGATCCAGGCCAAGATTCCCAGCGGCTTCGGCGAGCGTGGACAGCGCGTGGTACCCGTGGCTGGAGGAGTACGTCACGGTAAAAGCGTCAAACTTCCTCTCTGGGATTTCGACAACGGTGCCTACTCGCGAAAAAAAGTCCCGCACTTCGCGGCGCGCAGTGGCGGGGGTGTCGCGGTTGAACGTTATCGCCGTAAGGCCGTGCCCGGTACGCGCGACCGGGCTAGGCATGGCGCGGGCCCAGCGCAGTGGACGTTTCGTCCACGCACGTAATTTCTTGAGTGGAATGCCCGCAGCCAGGCTGACAGCGGTGAGCGAATGGGTTTGTCCCAGGCGCACCTGACCGACTCGCTGCAACAGATCGCGGACCGAGTCCGGTCTTACTGCGATGATCAGAAGACGTGCCTGCTCGACCGCGCAATGCAGGTCAGGTTCAATCTGAACATCGTACTGGCGTTTGAGTTGACGCAGTTTTTGTGCGTTGCGATCGTGCACGACGACGCGCTGCCTGAATCCAGCCAGGCGCAACCCGGCCAACAGCGCGCTGGTGATGCGACCCCCGCCGAGAAAGACGACGGCAGACTTGCCGGTGCCTTTCATGCGAGCTCTTTCATACGAGATCGGTGCAGGCCAGGTCCGCGGCTTCGATCAGCAGGGCAATATCTTCGTCTCCATGCGCGGTGGAGATGATCCAGTGCAGGCCGTTGGATGGAGTCATGTAAATGCCGCGTTCGAGCAGGCGATGAACGAAGCGCGAATAGAGATGAGTATTCACATATGTGCAATAGTCGCGATAGTCGTGGATGGCGTCGCGGTCGGTGAAGTAAATCTGAAACATGGGCCCGAAGCCCTGCACAATGGCTTTCGTGTTGTGCCGCCGAAAAACATCGCGCAATCCTGAGATGGCCGCGTTGCCTACGCTGTGCAATTTCTGGTAAGCGCCGTTTGCCGATAACAATTCGAGGTTAGCGGCGACCACTTTCATGGTGAGCCGGTGTCCATTAAAGGTGCCGTAGTGCAGCACCATGTTCTCGCTCCAGCGCATGCGGTCGAGAATGGACCGCGGGCCGGCCACTGCCCCCACGGGAAATCCCGCCCCCAGGGCTTTACCGAAGGTGCTAATGTCGGGCTGGATCCCGTAGTACTCCTGGCATCCGCCCGGGGCGTAACGGAAGCCGGTGACAACTTCGTCCAGAATCAGCAAGGCGTCGCAGTCCTGCGTGAGCGCGCGAAGACGTTCGAGATATCCCTCCCGGGGCAGGATGCAGCCCATGTTGGCCATGACCGGTTCGGTGATCACGGCGGCGAGCTCACGGCCGTGTTGCTTCATGACGCGCTCAAGGGCGGCGAAGTCATTCCAGGGCGCCAATACCACATCGTCGAAAGTCGAGGCTGGAATGCCTTCCGAGTCGGGCATGCGGTTCGGATTCTCCGGCGAACCCAACTTCTCTGGCGCATGACTATGTGCATTCAAAAGATAGGGATCGTACCAGCCATGGTAATGGCCTTCAAACTTGAGGAACTTATTGCGGCCGGTGTGGGCGCGGGCCAGGCGCAGGGCCAGCATGGTGGCTTCGCTGCCGCTGTTGGCAAATCGAACGACCTCGGCGGAGGGAACCATCCGGCGCAGGCGCTCTGCCGCTTCAACTTCGGCAGGTGTTGCAGCGGCAAAGTGCGAGCCCTGAGCCATCGTCTGCGAAACGACTTCCACCAGCTTGGGGTGAGCGTGGCCCTGGATCAGCGCGCCGAATGACATCATGAAATCCACATATTCGTTGCCATCGGCGTCCCACACGTGGGAGCCCTGGCCCCGCTCGACAAATACCGGGCCGGGGGCGAACACGGCAGCGCCGCGCGAAGGCGAGTTGACGCCTTCCACCAACGAATTCTGCGAGCGCTCGAACCATTGCTGCGAGCAGGTGCGAGTTGTGGTGTGTTTTGTCATCATGAACTACGTAGGCCCGGACGCCCTCGTCCGGGCGGCGAGCGCAGCTCGCCAGAAACGCCGCCCGCCCCTCTCGAACTGCCGCCGAACTTCGCAGAGCTTGGCTCCGCCGGGCGGACGAGGGCGTCCGCCCCAACGCACGCGGCGTTAGTCTGCGGTGCCGCCGCCGTCGACCACCAGCGTGGCTCCCGTCATGAATGACGAATCGTCGGAGGCCAGGAACAGCGCAGCCTTTGCAATCTCGTCCGAGGTGCCGATCCGGCCCAACGGCCGATTGCTGCACCCTGCCAGATAGTCCTCCCATTTCTGGCCGCGCCTGCGGGCGTCCTCCGGCAGCATAGGCGTGTCCACGTCGCCCGGGCAAATGCAGTTTACGCGGATTCCCTGGCGGCCGTGATCGATAGCCATAGCCTTAGTCAGAAGCACAACGCCGCCCTTCGCGGCACAGTAGGCGACTGCGGCATCGCCGCCTACGATTCCCCATCCCGAACTGTTGTTGATGATCACGCCACTGCGCCGCTCGATCATGCCGGGCAGAGCGAATTTTGACATGAGGAAAGTACCTTTCAGGTTGACGTCAATTTGCAGGTCCCATTCCTCCTCGCTGCAATCGAGCGTGGTATGAGGATAGAAAACGCCGGCGTTGTTGAAGAGGATGTCGAGGCGTCCGAAGGCGCTTACGGTTTCATCGACGGCGCGGCGGCATTCAGCGGCCTTGCGCACGTCGGTGCGCAGGAAAATGGCATGGCCCCCATCGTTCAAAATCCGTTCCATGACCGCGTGGCCGCGCTTCTCGTTGCGTCCGGCGATGGCGATCCTGGCGCCCTCCCGGGCAAAGAGGATAGCGGCGGCTTCGCCGATGCCGGAGGTGCCGCCGGTGATGAGTGCGACTTTGTTTTGCAGACGCATAAGACTGTGTAGTCCCGGACGCCCTCTTCCGGGCAGGCGAGCGAGGCTCGCCAGAAAGGCAGCGCCCCCTCGCGCACCGCCGTATAAAATCGTTGCGGAGCTTCGCTCCGCCGGGCGGACGGGGGCGTCCGCCCCTACGTGGATCCGGCCAAGCCCCCGCCGTCGACCACCAGGGCCGTACCGGTTACGAACGACGAGGCATCACTGGCCAGATATAGCGCGGCTTGCGCGATCTCTTCCGGCTTGCCCACCCGTCCCAGCGGCCGCTTGGTGGCTTCCGCCAGGAATTTATCGTTGGGTTCTCCCAGTTGTTGGGCCTCGTTGCGCAACATTGCGGTGTCGGTGTCACCCGGGCAGATGCAGTTTACGCGAATATTCTGCGGACCGTGGTCGATGGCCATGGCCTTGGTCAGTAAGACCACCGCGCCTTTTGAGGCGCAGTACACCGCCGCTCTGGGTCCACCGGCAAGCCCCCAGCCGGACGCGGTGTTGATGATGGAGCCTCCGCCCGCGGCCGCCATGGTGGGGATGACCTGGCGGGACATCAAAAAAATGGCTTTTACATTGACCGCCATCACGCGGTCCCAGTCGGCTTCGCTGATTTCGGTCACGGCAGCGCGTCGAATGATGCCGGCATTGTTGAATAGGACGCGGATGCCGCCAAATTCGCGAACGGCCCGTTCGGCAGCCCGCTCGCAGTCGGCGGCGCTGGTGACATCTCCGGGCTCGAAGATGGCCCGGCCGCCGTGCTGCGTGATATCGGCGGCCACAGCATGCCCGGCCGATTCATTGATATCGGTCAGCAGCACCGAGGCGCCTTCACGGGCAAAGAGCAGAGCCGTGGTTCGTCCAATCCCTGAGGCGGCGCCGGTGATGAGAGCGGTCTTGCCCTGAAGCTGATTTTGCGGCATGAGTTTCTTGTCGTCCCGCTGCCTCTGAGCACATCTCATCACGCCCGGCTTCAGCGGCTGGCCAGCCCTCCGGCGGTTTCCGCACCGTCAATGGTGTAGACATGGCCGGTGATATAGGCAGCGTCGTCGGAGGCCAGAAACGCGAACAGTGCCGCGATCTCTTCTGGCTGGGCGTGACGTCCCAGGGGAACTTTGCGGTTTACCTGGTCCAGCATCTCATCGGTGTATTCGGCGCGCTGCATGGGGGTGAGGACATATCCGGGCGCCACAGCGCACACACGGACTTTGGGCGCGAGTTCGAGGGCCATCGACTTGGTCAGCTCGATCACCCCTGCTTTCGTGGCGTTATAGTCAGCATAATACGGCTGGCCCACCAGGCCATTGGTGGACGCGGTCTGCAGAATGACGCCGCTGCCGCGCTCCCACATATGCCGGGCCGCTGTCTGTGCCATATAAAAGACGCCGGTCAGATTCACCGCGACTACTTTGTCCCACTCTTCGGGAGTAATGTCGAGGAAGTTGTGACGGATGCTGATGCCGGCGTTGTTAACCAGCACATCCACGCCACCCAGCAGGCGCACGGCCTCGACAAAAGCTTCTACAACCTGCTTCAGATTCGAGACGTCTGCGGCCACCGCACCGGCCAAACTCGGCAGCTGCGACTGGATTTGCGCACGGCCCCTGGCATCGCGATCCAGCACGACCACGGCTGACCCCTCTTCCAGAAAGCGGGCTGCGGTTGCAGCGCCGATTCCGCTCGCGCCGCCGGTGATCAGCACGCGCTTACCCTTGAGTCCTCGCATGATTCTCCCTGGGAACAGCGATTCAGGATAAAGCAGCGCGGCAGCCGATGACAATTCAGGCGATCAACGGGTGATGGCTCAGTTTGAAATTCTGGTGGTCTGCCAGGGCGATTTTGGGTGGAGCAGCGCTTTAGCGCTGCGAATCAGGGCCGCGGAGCATGCGGGCGTTTCAAACTGAGCCACTGCCGAGCAAGGCCCTTAGTGGTTGGGCGTTAGGCTTTCCCGCCGAAGAAGAAAACCAGTTCGATGACCAGGATGATCACGACCATGAGTTCGAGCACGAAGGCGCGACTCTGGTTGAACTGGTCCACCATGAAGCGATAGAGGTCCTCGGCGGTTTGCAGCTTCTGGGTGACCAGGTCTTTGTAGTCGGGCACCCCGACTTTCGCCGCCGCCAGCTTGTAGAGGCGGGCGGAAAACATGTCGCTGAGAAACTTGATGGCGTTGTCGGCGCGTTCGGTCAGTTCGTTCACATCGAGCAGGACAGTGTGCAGGCTGGTCGCAGCCCTGGCCAGGCGCCAGCGGGCCAGCATTCCTGTGCCTTTGTCCAGGCCGGCATACACGATCCCTAGTTCGCGGGTAAGCAGTTCGTCGTAGTGGCGGAATTCGAGCAACTGCGAATTGGCGTACTCCAGGAGTTGGATGGCGGTTTCGGCGCCGGATTCACTGTCGTAAAGAAAAGCCGCGTTCCAGCCGATCACCGCCAGGTCATTCGGATAATAAGAAATGCGCGATTGAAGAATCTCGTTACGCTCGCCGTCGGAGAGCTGGGCTGTCTCTCCCCGCACAATCTGCGCGATGGATCCCCCGTGGGAGGCGCACAACTCGGAAGCGGAGGGAGAGCCTGTAATCTCCCGGACATGGAAAATGAAGTAGTCCTCGCTCAACCATTCCGAATAGGGCTTGACCAAGGCCGGCGTTGCGCGTTCCAGTTTCTGGCGCGCGATGCGGGATGCTTGCTTCTCAAAATCCACGTCCCAGACCCAGCGGCTGCCCATTTGCACCAAGGTGTCCCAGTCGCCGGAAAACGGCAGCTCAAAGACTACGCTCAGCACGCCGTAGTCGTAATACTTGATCTGACCCTCAAGCCGCTCGCCACTATCGAGGATCAGCGGTTCAATGGACTCGACCACCGGAGGCCTCTGATAGCGAACGTATCCCGGAGCGGGATGCTTGAAGCTGGGCTGCTCCAAGGTGCGGGCGCCAAAGATCTGCCGCAACTGGTCGAGCCGGATCTCTTCGCAAATGTCGAACTGGATAAGGACGAGAACAGACCCGCGCAGGACGGGCTCCGCTCCCGACCGCGGCATGCGCTCGGTCTCTGGAAGACTAAGGATGATTTCGGAGTCTAGAGCCATAAAAACCTGCTTCACCGCCACGGTTGAGAAGGTAGGCCTCAGTGGTATGGACTATTCTCCCAGAATCCGGGTGAGTTGGGGAGAGTCCCGAAAGTAAATATCTAAGTAATTGATTACAATTACTTTACTATAAGAATGACGGCCAGGATCCGAAGTCTGAGGAAGTTCGGCTTGGACCTACGCAAGCCCGCGATTTGAAGTGGCGGGTTGAACCTTTGCCCAGGCCTGGGCCGCCGCCACCCGCCGCGAAATGGCGGGATGGGAGTGAAAGAGCCATTCCACCCAACGGGCCGGAGAGCGTTCCGCCAGGTTCTGCTCGGCCAGTTTATTCATGGCGGAGACAAAGGGCTTCACCGAGGGGATGGAGCGGAAGGCATAGCGGTCGGCTTGGCGTTCGTTAAATCGAGAGTATGCATTGAGCAGCGGCAGTACCAGGAACGAGAGCGTGGTGGCCACCAGCATCAACAACGGGAGATTGGCAAAATCGGACAGGGTCTCAAACATGTGCACCCGGTCCACCGCATAGTGCAAGACCCAGTTGGCCGCCCAGAATCCAATAAATGTGGTCCCGGCCTGCACCAGGATGCTCTTGAAGATATGGCGGTGTACGTGGTGGCCAAGCTCGTGGGCCAGAACCGCTTCGATCTCATCGGTGGAGTAGTTCGCCAGCAGGGTGTCGGCGAGAATAATGCGGCGGGTGCTACCCAGCCCAGTAAGGGCCGCATTCGCTTTCTTGCTCTTTTCCGAGAGCTTCCACTGGTAAACTCCGCGGACCCGGGTGCCGGCGCGCTCCCCCAGCTTGACCAGCCGGGCCTTTAATTCCTCATTTTCCAGGGGCGCAAATTTGTAAAAGATTGGAAATAGAACCACGGGAGCCAGCTGCGCCAGCAGCACAAACAGGCCCAGGAATGCCCCCCAGGCAATCAGCCACCAGTGCTGCGGGGCCTGGCGCATGATGAAATAGAGCAATTCCGCCACTATCCCCGCCAGAACCAGGCCTACCAGAAACCCTTTGCCTTCATCCCAGAACCAGGCGCCCAACCGCATGTTGGAGAGGTGATACCGGTGTTCGAGGCGAAAACTGTAATAGTCCAGGCCCAGACCCAGCACTTTGACCAGGACCATAAGCATCAGCAGGTACAGAAACAAGGCCAGGCTGTAGTGCTGAAATGTGGCTTCGTAGGCGATGTCGCGGAGAGCGCCGCTCCACCCCGTGGCCAGGAGCGCGACCATCAGGGCCAATCCGAGAATAAAGTCGGCAACGCCAAGCCACCGCCGGAGGCGGTTATAACGCCGCGCCTCAGGCGAGTCGGTAGGGACAGGGACGATAGCGGCTGCTGAAACCATCTTTGGCCCAATCAATTATCGTATCGCGGAAAACGGAATGCGAGACCCGGAAGTCCAATACTTGTCCGTGTCTTCCGCGTGCTCAACGGGTCGTCCTCACCCGCCTGTGCCCCTGACAAATCCCTCTGCCACCGAAAGAATTTCTGCGACCAGATCGGGCGACGCCGCCTCGGCGTAAACGCGTAGCAACGGCTCGGTGCCCGACATTCGAAACAGGACCCAGGTCACCGCACTATTGGCGTCTCCGGAGGCGCCGCTGCTCGGGACATCCAGGAAGCACTTTATTCCGTCGAGGCCTTCCTTCTTTTTGATGGAGTAGCGGCCGAGATGGTTGGTCTGCTCCGAGCCCGCCCGCCGAATCGCACTTTGCTTCATTTCTTCAGTGATATGCAGGTCCCGGCGCCCGTAGTAATGCGGCCCATACTCTCGTTGCAGATCGACCACCAACTGCCCCAGGGGTTTGCGCTCCTCGGCCATCACATTGGCCAGCAACAGGCAGTTGAGCGTGCCGTCGCGCTCCGGCAGATAACGGGAATAACCGATTCCGCCGGATTCCTCTCCTCCCACCACAATTTCATGTTCCATCATGAGATCGGCGATGTACTTGAATCCGATGGGACACTCGATCAGCTTGCGTCCGTACCTGGCAGTGATGCGGTCCACCATGCCGGTGGTGTTGAAGGCCCGCACCACGTCGCCGGGCCACTTCTTCCGCTCCAGGGCCCAGCGGAGAAGGACGGCGAAACACTTGTGTGAATCAACGAAACTGCCATCTTCGGCAATGGCGCCGATGCGGTCCGCGTCCCCGTCCACGGCCAGGCCGGCATGGCAGTTTTCTTTCCGCACCGTCTGGCGCAGCATTTCTACGTGGGGTTCGATGGGCTCCGGATTGATTCCGGGAAACAAGGGGTTCAACTCCTGCCGGATAGCGACGTAGTCGATGCCGCGATTCTGGAAAATCTGCGTCAGTACGCCGCGTCCCGAACCGTACATCGAATCCACTGCGAAGCGGAACTTCGCTTCGGCGATGAGATCAAGGTCGGCAAATCGGGAGACGGCCTCCATGTATGCCGGCTTCAGATCAACCTCTTTGATGGATGCCGCCGAACCTTTGGGCATCGCGCCGGCGCCGACTTCTTCCTCAATGACCTTCATGATGGCGGGCGTGGCCGACCCGCCGAATTTGGCTTTGAACTTCACACCATTCCAGTTCCAGGGATTGTGACTGGAAGTAACGACGACTCCGCCGGCGGCACGCTGGCTTTTTACGGCCAGCGAAATCGCCGGCGTCGGCGTGGAATCTGAGGAGATCTGGACTGGAATGCCCGCTCCGGCAATGACCTCGGCTGCGACCCGGGCCGCGGCTTGCGAGAGAAAACGCGTGTCATAGCCAACCACCACCCCGCGAGCCGCATCTTCATGCCGCAGCACATAGGCCGCAATTCCACCCGCCACGCGGCGAACGTTGTCGAAAGTAAAATCGTCCGCAATAATGCCGCGCCAGCCGTCGGTGCCGAATTTGATCATAAGCAGTCGTCAGTCATCAGTCTTCAGTCTTCAGTAAATCGAAGTCTTTAGGTCCTGCTGAAGACTGAAGACCGATGACTGACGACTGCTACACCAGATTGCGCATTTTCTTCTGATCCAGGTACTTCACCACTTTCCCAACATCCTGGGCCTGATCGCGAGTGGTGATCAGCAAAGCGTCTTCCGTCTCCACGACTACAAGATTGTGCACACCTAATGCCGCAACAAATCTTCCTGGAGCGTGAATGTAGTTTCCCTGGGCATTGAGGGTAAATGCACCCTGCGCGGCGATCAGGTTGTCGTCCTCTGGCTGGCTCCTGGCCGCGTGATGCTCGTGCAATGCCGTCCAGGAACCCAGATCATTCCATCCGAACTCGGCAGGAAGGCAAATGATGTTGGAATTCTGCTCTCCCTTGCTCGACCGGGGTTCGAGCACAGCATAATCGATGCTGATGTTCTCGCACTTGGGATAGAGCCGGGCGAACGTCGTGGCGAACTTGCGCGTGCCGAACGTGGCCGCAATCTGCTGCAGCAATGCCGCGGTTTTCGGCAGGTGCTCCAGCAGAGCATCGCCCAGGGTACGAGCCTTCCACAAGAACATGCCGCTGTTCCAGAAATAGTTTCCGGCATTCACAAAGTCGGTGGCGCGCGCTGCGTCAGGCTTTTCCGTGAAGCGGCGCACGCGAAGGCCGTCGCCCTCAAAGGAGGAGCCGGCTTCAATGTAGCCATAACCGGTTTCAGCACGGGTGGGACGGATTCCCAGGACCACGATATTTTCTCCCGCAGCCGCGATCTCGATGCCTTTTCTCAGCACATCGCGATACCGTTTCTCGTCAGCGATGACGTGGTCAGAAGGAAACAGGCCAATCACAGCATCGGGATCGGTCTTCAGCAGAATGAATGCCGCCAGGCCAATGGCTGGTGCCGTGTTACGTCCCACCGGTTCGGCCAGGATGTTTCTTGGGCTCAGCCGTGGGATCTGGCGGATGATCTCGCGCCGTAAATGCTGGTTGGTGATGACCCAGAAATGCGCCGCCGAAGCCAGGGGCAACAGCCTCCCGACGGTCTGCTGGATCATGGTCTGCTTGCCGTCGAGCGCCAGGAGTTGCTTGGCACGACGCTGCCGGCTCAGCGGCCAGAAGCGCGTGCCCCGGCCGCCGGCGAGAATCACGGGATGGAAGCTTCTCTTAGCCACGGTTCAAGAAGGTCAATACCTTTCACATCCGGCTCAACTGAGATCTGAAATCTCCCTTACAACCTCGTCTCGGGCTCAGAAACCGGCCCGCCCGGCACCGACGCCTTAAGAAATTCCACCGACCACTGCGGACGCACCTGAAATTCGCCGACTGCCGCGGGCACAACCACAGCATCCCCTCTGGCCAGCGTAACCGGATTCGCCCCTTGAGCCTCAACAATTCCGCAGCCTTCCACCGCCACCAGAATCTGGACTGAACGTTTTCCGCTGTCATCCTGCGTCCGGAAGGTATGCGGCTGCTTGAGCTCAAACATGTCCACAACAAAGTAAGGTGACGCGATCAGGGGTGCGCGACGATTGGCGCCGTTCAAATTCGAAGGCGCGGGCCGGACCACTTTGCCGGATCCGACCTTTTCTTTTATCGCCGCCAGTCCTTCTTTCAAATGCAATTGGCGCGGCCGGCCATAATCATAGAGACGATACGTGGTGTCCGATTGCTGCTGGGTTTCAACAATGATCGCTCCCGGACCCAACGTGTGCACCGTCCCGCCGGCGACATAGATCATTTCGCCGGGATAAACGTTGACCCAATTCAGCAGTTCCTCGGCGCATTGCTCAGCAATAGCGCGCTCCAATTGCTCTCGCGTAACCCCGGGTCTGAGGCCTAGTCCAATCTGCGCGCCGGGTCTCGCGTGCGCGACGTACCAGCATTCGGTCTTGCCCCAGGGCTGTCCCACGCGCTGCGCTGCCT
>Ga0335085_10002809_pt1 | contig 31684 bp, 29 predicted proteins | sample Lox_Sample_45_FD_206712 | JGI IMG/M metagenome (GOLD analysis project Ga0335085, IMG submission 206712) | Soil microbial communities from Loxahatchee National Wildlife Refuge, Florida, United States - Lox_Sample_4.5 | ecosystem: Environmental > Terrestrial > Soil > Wetlands | place: USA... | reverse complement strand
CACGCGGCGACGAAGCACGTGGCGAGGGCGAAGCACGCGGCGACAAAGCACGCGGCGGCGACAAAGCACGCGGCGGCGACAAAGCACGTGGCGGCGACAAAGCACGTGGCGATAGCCAAGCGCGCGGCCGCAAACCACGTGGCGATGGCGAAGCACGTAGCGACGGCGAAGGTGAAACGTTGATGTGACGCGCGCCGCTTCCCGGCACCCGGGTATGTAGCCTTTCCACGCGCGAAACATCATCCAACGTGAGTTCTCGTGCGATCCTGCGATTCGACGGATTAATCTGTTAGCTTACGCCTCTACATTCCGAGCGGCACGGCGAACTTGAACCAGGATTACGACATCGTGATTGCCGGCGGCGGCGTTGCCGGGCTGTCGGCGGCGGTCGCCGCCGCGCGCCTCGGCCGCAGCACCTTGGTGCTGACCGGAGACGTGCTCGGCGGGCTTCTTGTCAGCATTGACAGGGTCGACGGCTTTCCGGGCTTCACCGACGGCATTCCGGGTTACGAATTGTGCCCGATGATCCAGGAGCAGGCGGTTGCGTCGGGTGTGCAATTCGCAGCCGCCTGCCTCGACGGTCTGGAACGGCGGGACGGCGCTTGGCAGGTCACGAGCGGCAACGATCGGCTGCGGGTGCGCGCCGTGATCGTTGCGACCGGCGCGACCCTCAAGGCGCTTGACGTTCCCGGCGCGGCGCGGCTGTTCGGCAAGGGCGTGAGCCAGTGCGCGAGCTGCGATGCGCCGCTTGTGCGCAACAGGACCGTCGCGGTGGTCGGCGGCGGCGATTCCGCCCTGCAGGAGGCGCTGACGCTCGCCGAGTTCGCCGAGCGCGTGATCGTTCTGCAGCGCGGCGGGCAATTGACCGGGCAGGCGGCATACCGCAAGCGCGCCGCCGACCATCCGAAGATCGAGCTGCGCTTCGACAGCGTCGTCGAGGAAGTGCTCGGCGCCGACAAGGTGACCGCCGTTCGCGTTCGCGATGCCAAGGGCGATGCCGCTTTCGACCTGGAGGTGGCGGCGTTGTTTGTCTATATCGGCTTGCAGCCGGCTGCGGCGTTCCTGACCGGGCAGATGCAGCTCGATCCGTTCGGATGCGTCCCGGTGGATGCGCGGATGCGCACGGGACTGCCGGGCGTGTTCGCGGCCGGCGTCGTTCGCTCCGGGTCGGCAGGCCGCGCCGCCGCGTCGGCCGGCGACGGGAGGTTTGCCGCGGTCGCTGCGGAGCGCTATCTGGTGGACGGCGAGTGGTAAGATTGAGGTGCCGATGAGCGCGCTATTGACGGTGCACGATCCGCGCGGCTACCCGCCGAAGGTGGCGGGCAAGCGCCTGGCACCTCGGCCCGAGAACCTCGACGGCAAGATCGTCTATCTGGTCGATTGCCTGTTCGACAATTCCGCGCTGTTCATGGAACAGCTGCAACGATGGTTCGCCGAGCATCTGCCGGCCATCGTCACCCGCATCATCCGGCCGCGCGAAAGCTGGGAAGACGATCCCGACATGCGGGCGCGCATCGTCGCCGACGGCGACGCCGCTATTCTCGGCGTCGGGCTTTGAAGCACCTGTAGCCCGACGGTCGTCGGGTTGACAATGGCGCTGGAGGCAAGCGGCGTACCGAGCGTCGCGGTCCACACCCAAGTGTTCGCGCGGCTGGCGCGGGCTAGCGCGCTGGCCAACGGTATGCCGCGCGCGCGGCAAGCCTTCGTGCCGCAGCCGGTGGTGAACCGCAGCGCCGATGAATTGCGTGCCTATATCGAAGGCGCCGACCCCGTCTCCAAGCGCCCGTTCATGCAGGAGGTGATCGAGGGGCTGACCGGGCCGCTCACCGAGCAGGATCTCAAGGGCTCCTCGTTCGATCGCTCGACGCCGCGGCTGCTGGCTCCGGACACGGAAGACAATCTCAACCGGCTTTTCATCGACAATCGCTGGACCGATTTTCTGCCGATCGTGCTGCCGACCGAAGAGCGCGTCGAGCGCATGCTCAAGGGCACCAGTCTGCCGGCGGACAAGGTGGTCGGCCGGATGCGGCCGGCGCGGTTCCGCGAGTTCTGGGAGCTCACCGTCGAGAAGGTGGCGGTGAACGCAGTGATGGTCGGCGCCCGGCCGGAATATTTGCCGGTAATTCTCGCCATGGCCGCGAGCGGCCAGACGGCACGGTCGAGCAGCACCACCTCGTTTGCGACGATTTCCGTGGTCAACGGTCCGATCCGCAACGAGATCGGCATGGATGCGGGCATCGGCGCGCTTGGCCCCTACAACCACGCCAATGCCACGATCGGGCGTGCCTTTGGCTTGTTGTCGCAGAATCTCCAAGGCGGCTCGGTGCCCGGCGAATCCTACATGGGCTCGCTCGGCAATTGGTATGCCTACACGGCCGCCTTTCCGGAGAATGAAGAGCGCAGCCCGTGGCAGCCCCTGCATGTCCAGCACGGCTTCAAGCCGGGCGACTCCGCGGTCAGCGTATTCTTCGGCGGCTGGTACACACAGAGCGGTTACGGCCCGCGTGAAAGCTGGAAAGAACGCTTCATCCGCTGCCTGACTGCGACCGAGCATTATATTCCCCCGCTCTTGGTACTCGATCCGATCGCCGCGCGCGGCTTTGTCGAGCTCGGCTTCGACAGCAAGGACAAGCTGATCGCATGGTGCGCCGAGAATGCGCGCCTGCCCGCCCGCTTGTACTGGGACGATCAATGGATTCAGACCTTGATCCGCCCGCTCGCTGTTGCCGGGGTCGAGCCCTATGCGAGCCGGCTCAAGGCCAAACCCGATGAGCTGGTGCAGATGTTCCTGCCGGAAGAGATCAACGTCGTGGTCGCCGGCGGCGAAACCCAGGGCGCGTTCAAAATGTTCGGCGGCTCGTTGCGCCAGGGCGCGACCGTTTCCGTCGACGCCTGGCGATAGCGCCGCCGCGGTTCCGGCGTTTCGCCCAATCGTGGGCAATTGCCCCGCCCATATCGCGGAGGATCCACGTGCGGGACTTTGCGCGTTCTGTTTGACGCGGCTCGCGGCCTTGCCGACCACGAACCGATATTGCTAATTTCCTGGCCACAACGGGTGGCGCGCTCGCGCGCCGAACACCCGGCCACAACGCTGTTGCAAAAATCAGGAGGAAACGAGATGGCTGATCGTATTCTGACGACCCATGTAGGAAGCCTGCCGCGCACGCCCAAGCTTCTGGAATTGAGCCAGAAGAAGACCCTGGGCGAAAAGTTCGACGAGGCCGCATTCGAACGCGAGCTTAAGGACGCCGTGGCCGACGTCGTGCGCAAGCAGAAAGACGCCGGCGTCGATCTCATCAACGACGGCGAACTCGGCCACACCGTGGGCTGGGCCTACGATTACGGCGCTTGGTGGTCGTACGTGATCCGGCGCCTCGGCGGCGTCGAGGTCGTCGACCAAGGATTGTGGTTCACCAAGCTCTCGGCGCATACCAAGACGCCGATGGCGCCTAAGGACTTCGTCGTCGGCGACTGGGGCGAACGCCGCGACATGTCCAAGTTCCAGGAGGCCTATCTCGACCCGCATTCGGGCTGCGGCTTGCCCGAGCAGTTCATGACCAGCCACAGTCCGCTGGTCAAGGGCCCGATCAAATACGTGGGCCAGCCGGTAATCCAGCGCGACATCGCCAACTTCAAGGCCGGCCTCAAGGCGGCCGGGCTGTCGACCGAAGGGGCGTGGATGAATTCGATCGCGCCGGCGAGCTGTGCGCGCATGCCGAACGAATACTACAAGAGCGAAGAAGAGCTGCTGTACGCCTGCGCCGACGCCATGCACGAAGAGTACAAGGCGATCATCGACGCCGGCCTGATCGTGCAGCTCGACGATCCGGCGATCGGCGAAAACTGGGATCAGCAGAAAAACGAGCCGAGCGTCGAGGGTTACCGGCGCTACACCAAGATGCAGATCGATGCGCTCAACCACTCGATCAAGGGATTACCGCCCGACAAGATCCGCTTCCATCTGTGCTGGGGCAGCTGGCACGGCCCGCACACGACCGACATCCCGATGAAGCACCTGATCGACCTGATGCTGGCGGTGAACTGCGACTACTACTCGTTCGAGGCTGCCAATGCCCGCCACGAGCACGAGTGGAAGATCTGGAAAGAGGTGAAACTGCCGCCGGGCAAGAAGATCCTGCCCGGCGTCGTCACCCACTCGACCAACCTGATCGAGCATCCCGAACTGGTCGCCGACCGGATCATCCGCTTCGCCGAAGCTGTCGGCCGCGACAACGTCATTGCCTCGACCGATTGCGGGCTGGGCGGCCGCGTGCATCCGCAGATCGCCTGGGCGAAGCTCAAGGCGCTCGCAGAGGGCGCCGCCCTCGCCAGCAAGCAGCTCTGGCGGCGCGCCGCAGCCTAATCGCTGCGGGATCGGCCTCGCGCCGATCCAGGTGCCGATCCACGTGCCGACCTGTGTGCCAGCCGGGCGCCGACGGCGCCCGGCGTTTTATTTTTCCAGGCACGCGACGATCTCGGCGTGCGCGGCATAGCGGAACTGATCGACCGGCGTGACCGCACGGAGCCGATAGCCGCCGTCGACCAGTTCGCGCACATCGCGGGCGAACGTGCCGGGATTGCACGACACCGCGACAATCCGCGGTACCGTGCTCGCCGCAAGTTCGCGCGCCTGGGCCGCGGCACCCTGGCGCGGCGGATCGAACACGACGGCGTCGAACTTTTTCAGTTCGGGCCCGGCGAGCGGGCTGCGAAAGAGATCGCGGCGCTCGACCTGCACCGGCTTGAGACCGCCGGCCGAAGCCGCCGCGCGCTTGAGCGCAGCCAGCGCCGCGTCGTCGTGATCGACGGCGGCGACGGGCGCGGCTTCGGCAAGCCGAAGCGCGAACGGTCCGATGCCGGCAAACAGGTCGGCGACGGTCGCGGCATCGGCGCAACCGGCGAGTACAAGCCGCGCCAGCGCCGCTTCGCCCGCCGCCGTCGCCTGCAGGAACGCCGCCGGCGGCAACGCCACGACGGCTCTACCCATGCGCAATGTCGGAGCGCGGCGAAGCGCGATCAGTTCGCCGTGCCGCGTCAGGCGCGCGAGATCGTGCTTGGCGGCAATGCGCGCGAGCGCCGTCATGAGCACGGGACTGAGCGCGCCCGAGCCGCGCACGTCGATGTCGAGCCCGGCATCTGTTGCGGTGACGTGAATGTCGAGCGGCTTGCCGGCCGGATCGAGCGTCTCGGCGAGGTCCCAGGCCGCCGGCAGCGCGCCGCCGAGGCTTTTGCTCAAAACCGGGCACTGGTCAATCGCGACCAGATGGTGGGCGCGGGCGGCGGAGAAGCCGACTTCGAGCACGCCGTGCGTGCCGCGGCGGGCGTGGAACACGGCGCGGCGGCGGCCGTCGCCGTGGGCGTCGATCAGTTCGCCGACAGGCGCGTCGAGGCCGGCCCGGCGCAGCGGCTCGACGACGAGGTCGCGTTTCCACGCCCGATAGCGCGGTGCGTCCCAGTGCTGCACGGCGCAGCCGCCGCAGACGCCGAAATGCGGACAGATCGGGGCGATGCGCTCCACGCTCGGGGTGTCGATATGCAACAGGCGCCGCCGGTCGGCGTGGCCGGGCACGCCTTCGACTTCGACGGTCTCCCCGGGCAGCGCGCCGGGAACGTAGATCGCACCGGCCGGGCCATTGGCAATGCCATCGCCGAGATGGCCGAGCCGGTCGATGACGAGCCGCTCAACCACGCCTGGCCTCGACGAAGAACTCGGCGTTGCCGTCGCCGCCCAGGATCGGTGACCGCATCAGGCCGCCGACCTGCCAGCCCTGCGCGGCAAGGAACGCGGCGATGTCGTCGCAGACCGCGCGGTGCACGGCGGCAGCACGGACGACGCCCTTCCTGACGGCGCGGCGCTGCGCTTCGAATTGCGGCTTGACCAGCGCAACGACCGCGGCGCGCGGCGGCAACAGCATGCCGACGGAAGGCAGGACGTGCTTGAGCGAAATGAAGCTCACGTCGACGACGGCGAAATCCGGCGCCTCGCGAAGCCGCGCCGGATCGAGCGCGCGGATATCGGTCGCCTCGATCGATACGATCTGGCGGCGGCCGTGCAGCGATGGATGAAGCTGATCGCGCCCGACGTCGATCGCGTAGACGCGCCGCGCGCCGCGGCCCACGAGCACGTCGGTGAAGCCGCCGGTCGAGGCGCCGACATCGAGGCAGACGCGGCCGGCGACGTCGATGTGAAAATGATCGAGGGCGGCGGCGAGCTTCACGCCGCCGCGGGAGACGTAGGGGTGTGCCGGCGCTGCCGTGATGGTGGCGTCGGACGAGATGTCCTCCGACGGCTTGCGCACGACGACGCCGTCGGCGGTCACGAGGCCCGCGGTGATAGCCGCTTGCGCGCGGGCGCGGCTTGCGAACAAGCCGCGCTCGACCAGAAGGCGATCGGCGCGCTGGCGGATGGTCATGACGGTCAATCGTATGTCGGGTCGACCCGGTCCTGTGCCGGGCATCCACGCTTGGGGCGACGGTTCGAGGACGTAGATGGCCGGGTCAAGCCCGGCCATGACGACAGCCGTTCCCCCCGCGCGGCTAGCGCGCGAGCTTTACCGCCTCGCCGCGCATGTTCTCGCCCAGCGCCGCGAACGCCTTGGCGGCGATGCTTTTGGCGTCAAGTCCAGCCTTGGCGTACATGGCGTTCGGCGTGTCCTGGTCGATGAACAGGTCGGGCAGGACCATGGAGCGGATTTTCAGCCCGCGGTCGAGCACGCCGTGCTCGGCGAGCGCCTGCATCACGAACGAGCCGAAGCCGCCGATCGAGCCTTCCTCGAGCGTCAGCAGCACTTCGTGCTCGCGGGCAAGCCGCAGCAGCAGATCGAGATCGAGCGGCTTGGCAAAGCGCGCGTCGGCGACCGTCGTCGACAGACCGTGGGCGGCGAGTTCGTCCGCTGCCTTGAGACATTCGCCGAGCCGCGCGCCGTAGGAGAACAGCGCCACCTTGGTGCCTTCGCGCAGGATGCGGCCCTTGCCGATCTCGAGCGGCTTGCCTTCTTCGGGCATCGGCACGCCGCGGCCTTCGCCGCGCGGATAGCGCAGCGCCGACGGCCGGTCGTCGATGGCGACGGCGGTCGCCACCATGTGCACCAGTTCGCTTTCGTCGGCGGCGGCCATCAGCACGAAATTCGGCAGGCAGCCGAGATACGCGATGTCGAACGCGCCGGCATGGGTCGGCCCGTCGGCGCCGACGAGGCCGGCGCGATCCATGGCAAAGCGCACTGGCAGTTTCTGAATCGCCACGTCGTGAACGACCTGGTCGTAGGCGCGCTGCAGGAACGTGGAATAGATGGTCGCGAACGGCTTGTAGCCTTCGGTGGCAAGGCCCGCGGCGAAGGTGACGCCATGCTGTTCGGCAATGCCGACGTCGAAGGTGCGCTTGGGAAATTCCTTCTGGAACAGATCGACGCCGGTGCCCGAAGGCATGGCGGCAGTGATGGCGATGATCTTGTCGTCCTTGCGCGCTTCCTTGATCAGGCTTTCGCCGAACACCTTCTGGTAGGCGGGAGCGGACGGCTTGGACTTGACCTGCGCGCCGGTGGCGACATCGAACTTGACCACGCCGTGATATTTGTCGGCGGATTTCTCCGCTGGCGCGTAGCCTTTGCCTTTCTGGGTGACGACGTGGACGAGGAACGGCCCGTTCTCGGCGTCGCGCACGTTCTTGAGCACCGGCAGCAGGTGGTCGATTTTGTGGCCGTCGATCGGCCCGACATAGAAGAAGCCGAGTTCGTCGAACAAAGTGCCGCCGGTGACGAGGCCGCGCGCGTATTCCTCGACCGCCATGGCGCGCTTTGCCAGCATTTTCGACGGCAGGCGCTTGGCGAACTGGCGCATGATGTGGCGCAGGCTGCGATAGGTGCGGCCGGAAACGCGGCGGGCGAGATAGGCCGAGAGCGCACCGACCGGCGGCGCAATCGACATGTCGTTGTCGTTAAGGACAACGATCAGCCGGGAATTCATGGCGCCGGCATTGTTCATGGCCTCGTACGCCATGCCCGCCGACATGGCGCCGTCGCCGATCACCGCGATGACGTTGTTGCGCTTGCCTTCCAGATCGCGCGCCACCGCCATGCCGAGCGCCGCCGAGATCGAGGTCGACGAATGCGCGGCGCCGAACGGGTCGTATTCGCTCTCGGCGCGCTTGGTGAAACCGGACAGCCCGCCGCCTTGACGCAGCGTGCGGATGCGGTCGCGGCGTCCGGTCAGGATTTTGTGCGGATAAGCCTGGTGGCCGACATCCCAGACCAGCCGGTCGGTCGGCGTATTGAACACGTAGTGCAATGCTACCGTGAGTTCGATCACGCCGAGGCCGGCGCCAAGGTGACCGCCGGTGACCGCCACGGCGTCGATCGTCTCCTGACGCAACTCGTCGGCAAGCTGGCGCAACTGATCTTCTTTGAACTGCCGCAAGTCGGCCGGAGTTTTGACCTGATCGAGCAACGGGGTCTTGGACAGAACGGTCACGCGAATGCTCCTTCTTATTAGCCACATTGGCCGTCGCAGGCCTAATCGGCAATTATTAGGGTCGGCCCCGCAGGAACGCGAACAATACGCACAAACCTTCAGTTTCTACACCATTTGGGGCTGGCAAGGCAATTTGGCGGCATTGCTTTGACTATGGCCCACGGACTCCCAGGTCGTACCCCAACCGCCTATGTTGGGCCTGGTTGCACAGTTCGCTATGGCGCGGATGCCACAGGCGATGCATTTTTGATGACGCCCTCGCTGCGGTTGCCGCCCCGAGTTGTGAAGCCGCAGGCGCGAAAACGCGGCAAAAGCGGGAGTTGACGTGCCGTGTCTCTCGAAATCTACCGGAAAAAGCGGCAATTCGGCGTGACGCCGGAACCGCGCGGCCGCAAGGGACCGCGCGGCGGTCGCCGCTACGTGATTCAGAAACATGCGGCGCAGCGGCTGCACTACGATTTGCGGCTCGAACTCGATGGCGTGATGAAGAGCTGGGCGGTAACCCGCGGTCCGAGCCTCGACCCTAATGAGAAGCGGCTCGCCGTCCAGACGGAGGATCATCCGATCGAATACAACGCCTTCGAAGGCACCATACCGCTGGGCGAATATGGCGGCGGCACGGTGATGATCTGGGATCGCGGCACCTGGACGCCGGAAGGCGATCCGCACGAGGGCTACGCGAAAGGGCACATGGTCTTTGATCTTTACGGCGAGAAGCTGCACGGGCGCTGGCATCTCGTGCGCATGCGCCGGCGCGACAGCGACCGCCACGACAATTGGCTTCTGATCAAGGGCAAGGATGCGGCCGCCCACGGTCCCGGCGGCCCCGACATCCTGGACGAAAAACCGCGCTCGGTCGTGACCGGCCGTTCCATCGACGAGATCGCCGCCGGCAAGCGAGGTCAAAAACGGGTCTGGCATTCCAGCCGGGCGGCCGCGGCCAAGATCACGGCCAAGACCAAGGCTAAGACCGAGGCCAAGATTGATGCTAAGATTGAGGGCAACGCGGCGTTCAGGGCGAGGATCAGCGCGATCAGGGCGCGACCAAGGCAGAAAGCCGCAGCGAAGACGAAGCGCCGCCGGCGCAACGCCGACGGCGCGCGTAAGGCAGACAAGGACGATCCGCCGAGCGGCAACGCCAAGCTCCCGGACTTCGTTCCGTTCAGCCTCGCCACGCTTTACGATCAGGCGCCGGCCGGACCGCAATGGCTGCACGAAATCAAGTTCGACGGCTACCGCCTGCAGGCCCGGCTCGATCACGGCAGGGTGCGATTACTGACGCGCAAGCGGCAGGACTGGACCCACCGCTTCAAGTCCATCGCCGCGGCGGTGGCTGCGCTTCCCGCCGCGACGGCGCTGCTCGATGGCGAAGTGGTTGTGGAGAACGAGAAGGGCATCAGCGACTTTTCGCTGCTGCAGACCGATCTGAAGGAAGGCCGCGACCGCACGATCTATTATGCTTTCGATCTTCTGCATCGTGACGGAACCGATCTGACCGCCGCGCCGCTCGTCGAACGCAAGGCGGCGCTCAAGCGCTTGCTGCAGGCAACCGGCAGAAACGGCCGCATTCGCTACACCGAACATTTCGACGACGGCGGCCCGCTCATCCTCAAGAAAGCCTGCGAGATGGGCCTCGAAGGCATCATCTCGAAGCGCCGCAACGCGCCTTATCGCTCCGGCCGGACCGACAACTTCGTCAAGAGCAAATGTCACGGCCGGCAGGAATTCGTGGTCGTCGGCTTTTCGCCCTCCACCGCGCTGCCGCGCGCGATCGGCGCGCTGACGGTCGCCGTGTACGAGGGCGGCGTGCTGCGCTACGCCGGGCGCGTCGGCACCGGCTACACCCGGAGGAAGGCGCAGGAGCTGTTCCGCCGCCTCGATCGGTTGCGTACCTTGCAGCGGCCGATCGAACTGCCGGCGGACGAGCGGCGCAAGGACGTGGTCTGGGTCAAGCCGCAAATAGTGATCGAGGCCGAATTCGCCGGCGTCACCCATGGCGGCGTGCTGCGGCAGGGTTCGTTCAAGGGCATTCGCGAGGACAAGCCGGCAAGCGAGGTCGTGCGCGAAGTTGCCGCCGGGCGCGCCCCGGCGGCCCGCGGCGGCCCGGCGCGGCTGGTAGCGAAGACGGCGACGACGGCGGCAAAGGCGCGTGCGCCAGATCCACCGGCGCCGGCCACGCAGGACGCCGAAATCACCCATCTCCGCCTCACCCATCCCGACCGCGTCTACTGGCCCGACGTCGGCGTCACCAAGATGGACCTCGCCCGCTATTACGTTGACGTCTGGGATTGGATAAGGCCGCACATCGCCGGCCGCGCGCTGGCGCTCCTGCGCGCGCCGGAGGGGATCGGCGGCGAGACGTTCTTTCAGAAGCACATCGCGGCCAACGTCAAATCGTCGCCGCTGCGCCGCGCCGTGCCGGGCAAGGACCATGACGTGATCGCAATCGAGACGATCGAGGACCTGATCGCGCTGGTGCAATCCGGCGCGCTCGAGATACACGTGCGCGGCTCCCGCCTCGACAGCCTGGAGACCTGCGACCGCGTCGTGTTCGATCTCGATCCGGGCGAGGGCGTGACCTGGCCGCAAATCGTCGGCGCCGCCCGCGAAATCCGCGACCGCCTGGCGGCGCTCAAGCTCGACAGCTTCGTCAAGCTGACCGGCGGCAAAGGCGTCCACGTGACGGTGCCGATCGTCGACGCCGACTGGGATACGGCGAAGCTGTTTGCCGAGCGGCTTGCCGCCGGCGTGGCCGCCGACAGCCCGAAGCTCTATCTCGCCACTATGACGAAAGCGCTGCGGGGCGGCCGCATCTTCATCGACTACTTCCGCAATTCGCGCGAGGCGCTTTCGATCGCGGCCTATTCGACGCGGGCGCGGCCGGGCGCGCCGGTCTCGACGCCGGTCACCTGGGAACGGCTTTCTCGCACCAAAGGCGGCAACGATTTCACACTGCTCGACGTGCGTACGCGCCTGAAGGACGATGCCTGGGCCGACATCGGCAAAGTGCGGCAGAGGCTGCCGGACCTGCAAAAGGGCCGCAGATAGAGCGCGGCGGCGGCCTCGGGCGACCGTGCTCGAGGCTCCACGCCAACGGAGCAAAGCGCTGCCGGATCTGCTTGGCCGACCGAATCAGAATTCGGTCCGCCGCCTTCGCTCATGTGGACAAACGGCCTTCATCCCGCGAGCTTGAAGCGGTCGAGCTTCGGCTCGAATCGCGCGCGGAAGATTTCCGCGTCCATCGGATCCTCGAAGCAATAGCGCACGAAGGCGGCGTAATCGTCCTCCACATACATGTCGAACTTGCCGACATAGGCGAGCAGGAAGTCCAAGATCTCGCTGTCGTCGGTGAGCTGCTTGCGCGGCAGCACCACCTGATAGGGGCATTCTTCGTCGAGCTTGCGCAGCCACGCGCTGCGCTTGTCCGGTTCCTTCTGGTCCGCGTGCTTGTCGGTTCCCACGGCCGCCCTCCTACCCAATCCGCCACCTTGACTCGGACCGTAAATTGTTCTCTTTTTGTTCTCAAAAGTCAAGAACGAAGTTCCGCGACTACCTGGATGGCTCCCATGGCGATCGAAACCATCGGCGAGGCTTTTTCGCTCGGCTGGCGCGTTATCGTGCGCTGCTCCTATGGCCGCACCGACGGGCCGCGCTCGCAATCGAGCCGCGAATGCAATTATCGCAAGGAGCTGGACATGGCGACCCTGGTCTGGACCCGGGGCCGGGGCTTTCCGCTGTCACGGCTGGAGAGCCGACTGCGCTGCCCGCGCTGCGGCTCGCGCAATGTGGTCGTGCTCTACCAGCCGCCGCAACGAGCATCCGCTGTCTAGCGGCTCGCCCAGGCCTCGGCGCGGCTCACCTTTCGACAGAGCGGCAAAAGCAGCGCAGGTCGATTTTTACGGACCGAAGCGATAATTTACGCCGACGCGCACGATATTGTCGGAGACGCGTGTGCTTATCCCAGTGGTAGTCTGGGTCGTGATCGACTCCAGAATACGCGGCGGTGCGCAGAATGCGCAATTCCCTGTGGTCGTCGTTGCTGGAGAGCCGGTCCCGGTGCCGCTGACGGTGCCAAAGTTCATATACAGATACTCGAGCTTCAGGCTCCAGTGGTCGGTAATCGCGGTCTCAACGCCGCCGCCGACGGCGTAGCCAGCCCGTGTCGTATCGAGATTTATGCTCGTTCCGCCGGCCCCGCCGCCAACGGGTCCTTCCGTCAGACTATCCTTGATCTCGGCGACTGCCAGACCGCCGGTCGCGTAGACGAGCCAGCGGGCCGCGGGCGTGTATCCAACACGTACGCGCAGGGTGCCGAACCAAGGCATCTTGAGGGTTTCGGTCCCGATTCCGGATCCAATTGGGCAACCGGCCGTGTCGCATAACGTGGTCGATCCGCTTTCCCCGTTCGCTTGGATATCCCCTTCCAGGCCCAACACTAACGAATTGATTTGCCAGTTGTAGCCGCCCTGGATGCCGCCGAGCCATCCCGGCAAACCCAGATTGCCGCTGCCGGTGGCAGCCGGCCCCACCGTCGTGCCCAGCGGAGTGAAAATCGGGTTGGGCGTATCAGCGTCATCGATCCTGGTCAGCGACGTCGTCGTTGTATTGGTCATCGTGGTGGAATTCGACGCCCAGCTGTAGCCGACGTTGCCACCGACGTAGAAGCCGGTCCAACTCCAGACCGGTGGCGGCGGTGCCTTCGTCAGCAACGGCATGTCGGCGGCAAACGCCGAGCCGGTCATTGCGAACAAGCCAATCGCTATGGTGTAGAGTGAGAACCTTTTCATCCCACGCTCCATTGGCCCAGTTTCAATTCGCGTTGCGGTTGCGTATCACTGAGTCACAACGCCACCCTGACATTTTGTAGCATTGAACTTGGCCTATGGGTGTGACTTTGCGGCAACATACCCTATTTTTTCGCGAATCGATTCCCGAGCCATTCGCTTAAGTTGAAAGCGCTGCCCACCCCGGGACTGAGACTGCGTGCGGCCATAAGGGAGCGTCGGAACGGCGCCGCGATGGCTGAACCACCGCCTCTGACACGCTGACAAATCGCCCGCGCAGCCGTGATTCGCGTGGCCGGCGACTTTTTTCCTGACCAGAGTCTGGATCGACGCCCCTTGGCTCTTCCCTTGTCGATACAGGCTTGCGAATGGTCCTGGACAATCGCCCGCTGAGTGCGCTCAAGAGTCGGCGCGAATGACCTGCACGGACATTGCCGACCCTGAAACCCAGCCTTAGCTTGCCTCGTTTGAGCACGGTCTCCGCTTGGAGCGACCAATGACCATTAGCGAGCAACAAAGCCAAGCGTTCAAGGAGTTCGAGCGAGCGGGCTGGGCCAAGCAAGCCGAGCACTACGATTCCCTCGTCGGTCAAATGACGCGTCAGGCCGTTGATGCGTTGCTCGCTGCCGTCGGCGCCAAGGCCGGGGCCAGGTTGCTCGACGTCGCATGCGGCCCCGGTTACGTCGCCGCGGAAGCCACGCTTCGCGGCCTCGACGTAATTGGCGCCGACATCGCTGCGGACATGGTCGAGCAAGCCCGCGGGCGTTTTGGCGGAACGAAGTTCGACATCGCGGATGCGGAGAACCTTCGGTACGCAGATAACAGTTTTGATGCCGTGACCTGTGCGTTCGGCATGCTGCACTTTCCCCGGCCGGGGAGGGCCGTCGCCGAGGCCTACCGCGTTCTCCGTCCCGGCGGACGCTTTGCCTTCAGCGTATGGTGCGGGCCTGCGAAGGCCAAAGTGATCACCTTGATTGCCGAGACGGTACAGCGACATGCGGACGGCTCCGTGGCGCTTCCTGCCGGTCCTGGGACCTTTACGTTGAGCGACCCGTGGATTCTCACGGCCTTGATGGAAGCGGCGAAATTCACCGATGTGCGCATCGATGAGGTTCCTTGCTTCTATGCGCCGGCGTCACCGACCGGCGTATTTGAACTGATGCGCAAAAGCATGGTGCGTGCGACGTATGTGTATGAGCGCCAGACTGCGGACATACAACGTCGCATTGAGCAGGCCATTATGGACGAAGCTGCCAAGGCCTTGGCGGAAGGTCAGGGCAGAATTTCCTGCCCCGCCTTCCTGGTAAGTGGCGCAAAGGCAGTTGGCTAGTGGAGCGGATTTGACATTCGCTACCCACCCAGCCGTGAGCTCGCGAAGCGAATGTCAAATCCAAAGCTCCACTAGCACTCGTATTTCTCTAGTGGTCCTTTGATTCTAACATTCGCATGATAGCCCACCGAACCGGGATGCGAATGTGAGAATCGGACCACTAGATGCCCAACCCGCCGCGGCTCGCCTGCCATCGCGGTGCCATGTCGCTCCTTCAACGAGGAATCGATCAAGCTCTTTTTGCGCGCATGTTTTGCTCGCAGGGGCGCCGCGAGAATGAAAAGCCTTTTCTCAGCCCTTCGTGTAGTGCAAGGCAAAGGGGCAGGATAAAATCGGCGTGCCGATGCAGAATACCGACAAGCACCGCTGTTCGCGACGCTCGTTCGCCGCGCCGCTGCGCCGGGTCGTCGCGTGACCGCCGACCGCCGACCCGGTTTGCCGCCGCCGCCGCACCCGCGCGAACGCCGCGAACCGCTTCCCTGGCATCGCCCGAAGCCGGCCGAGGAAGATCCCGGCGCGCCGCAGTCCTTGCGCGCCATTCGCGAAAGCCCGGCCTATCGCCTGGCGGAGGAAGATGCCGATTTCATCAGGCGGCCCGATAGCCGCGGCCCGCGGCTGCAGCTCGAATATCTCAAAGCCGACACCGTCCTTGCCGAACACCATATCGACAGCGCCATTGTCGTTTTCGGCAGTACGCGCATTGCCGAGCCGGCGGCGGCGCGGCGCAAGGTTGAGATGCTGCGCGCCGGCGCCAAGGATGAACCCGACGACGCCGACCGGCTGCTGCGTCTCGCCATCGCCGAGCGGATTCTCGCCAAGAGCCATTATTACGAGGTGGCGCGGGAGTTCGGGCGAATCGTGGGCCGCGCCTATAACAACGCGCCGCGGCCGGGTCCGGTGATCATGACCGGCGGCGGACCGGGGCTCATGGAGGCTGCCAATCGCGGCGCCCACGATGTCGGAGCCAAGTCGGTCGGACTGAACATCGACTTGCCGCACGAACAATACCCCAATCCCTATGTCACGCCCGAACTTTGCTTTCGCTTTCACTATTTCGCCCTGCGCAAACTGCACCTGCTGTTGCGTGCCAAGGCGCTGGTTGCGTTTCCCGGCGGCTACGGAACATTGGACGAGTTGTTCGAAGTGTTGACGCTCATTCAGACCCGCAAGATCAAGCCGATCCCGGTCGTGCTGGTCGGCGAGCAGTTTTGGCGGCGCGCGGTGGATTTCGATTATCTGGTCGAGGAAGGCGTCATCGACCCGGAAGACCGGGACCTGTTCTGGTTCGCCGAGACGGCGCCGAACATCTGGGACGGCATTCTGCGCTGGTATCAGGCTTTCGGCGAGCCGATCTGCGACTGAAGACGCAGGCTTGAGCATTGCAGCCTTCTATACGGCGAAGGCTGCGCTCGAGACGATTCACGCGGTAGAAAAGCCTCAGTTCGGCAGAATGGAGCCGGTGATCGCCGACAGATAGATCATCCAGGTGACGACGATTGCGCTGGCGAGGGCGTACGCGACTGTCAGCGACGCTTTATGATCTTGGCGCGGGGCTGCCGCAACGCGGGTACGAACGGATGGCGAATGGGCGAAATGAGGCCGGTGTTGGAAGCGGTGCATGGAAGTTCTCCCTCTGAACCTACGATTGGCGATACGCCTTGGCGTGGTGCGGGGATATCCCGATCTTTCCCCTAAGGGAGACCCCCTAGCTCGTGACAAGGTCTGCCCGGGCGCTGAATTGTCTTTGAGCGGGCCGAGGCCGAATATGCCGCGCCGGTTTGGTTCTTTCGTCCCGTTACCAACGAATCGCCGGCCGTGGCGCAGCCGGAGCTCCCTGTCCCAGGTTGGTTCGCCGATGGCGACAGAAAGGACCGATGCCTGATTCCATCGATCCGCTGTTTGCCGCCGACGCCGCGCAGCTTGCGGCCCTGCGCGAAGAGCGATTTGCTGCGACGCTCGACCGCGTGTTCGCCGCCCATCCTTATTACCGGCGCACGTTCGCGGTGCTCAAGCTGGCGCGGAGCGATCTGCGCGGGCTTGCCGACCTCGGCAAGCTTCCGGTCACCACCAAGGCCGACTATGTCGCCGAGCCCGACGCGTTCGTGCTCGGCGCCGCGGGTGCCGCCGACGATACCGAAACCGTCGTGTGGGACACCATGTACACGACCGGCTCTTCGGGTGCGCCGACGCCGTTCGTCTCCACCGCCTACGACTTCGTCAATATCCTTGCGCTCAATCGCAACATGATGCGGTTGCGCGGCGTCACGGCGGCCGATTCGATCCTCAATCTGTTCCCGCTGACGCGCTATCCGCACGGCGCGTTCGCGCGCGCCATGAACGCGGCGGCAGTGATGAACATTCCGGTGACCGCCGCGCTCCCGGGCCATGTCAACGAACGGCGGCCGGAGATCGGCTCGCGCCTCGATGAGGTGGTGGCGCTCGCCGAGCGCTCGCGCGCGACGATTCTCTGGGGGGTGCCGACCTTCATCCGCAAAATGACGGCGCGCGCCGAGGAGCTTGGGGTCAAGCTGCCGGCGGTGCGGCTTGTCTTCGTGACCGGCGAGGGGTTCGGCGAAGCCGCGCGCGCAGACCTCGAAGAACGGCTCAAGCGGCTCGGCGCCGCCGCGCCCTTCATCAGCGTTTCGTACGGCGCGACCGAAATGCAGGGCGGCATGGTCGAGTGTGCGCCCGGTGCCGGCAATCACAATCCGGCGCCCGATCAGTTCCTGTTCGAAGCGGTCGATCCGGAGAGCCATGCGCAGTTGCCGGACGGCGACGAAGGTTTGATCCTTTTGACGCATCTCGATCGCCGCGGCACGGTGATGCTGCGTTACGCGCTCGGCGACGTGGCCCGGCTCACCCGGGCCCGCTGCCCGAATTGCGGCGCGCTCACGGAGCGGCTTCTCGGCATGCCGCGGCGGATCGATGGGCTTCTGAAAATCAAGGGCATGCTGGTCAATCCGCAGGCCCTGGTCGAGGCCGTCGCGGCGGAGGCCGACGTCCTGGAATTCCAGGCTGTGGTCGCCAAGGAGGTCGCCGGCGATCCGCTGTCGATGGACCGCCTCGTCCTCAAGATCGTGCCGGCGGCAGATGCGGCCGGCGATCTGGCGCAGCGTCTCAAGCGCCGCGTGCACAAGGCGGTCGGAGTTACCCCGGAGATCGAGCCGGTCGCGGCCGACGATCCGCTCATTGCCGCCCGCGGCTGGAAGGCAAAGCCCATCCTCGATCTCAGGACGTAGGATGAATGCTCTGCCGTTTGCCCATGTAAAGAGCGCCGACGCCGGCGTCGTCGATCAAGGCGGCGGCCCGGCCGGCGATCTGGACGCGGCCGAGTTCCAGCACGTAGCCGCGGTCGGACGCCTGCAGCGCCTTCTTGACGTTCTGTTCGACCATCAGCACGGCGGCGCCGCGGCCGGCAAGCGTGCGCGCGGTGGCGAACACGAGATCCACCATGCGCGGCGCCAGCCCGATGGACGGCTCGTCGAGCATGATCACCTTCGGCTCCATCACCAGCGCGCGCGCGATTTCCAGCATGCGCTGCTCACCGCCGGACAGGCTCGCGGCATAATCGCGGTTTCGTTCGGCGAGGATCGGAAACAGCGCCTGCACCTCGCCGAGCCGGCGGTCGACAAGCGCGCGATCGCGCAGCAGGAATCCGCCGAGCCGCAGGTTCTCGGCGACGGTGAGCTTGGGGAAGAGCGAGCGGTTCTGCGGCACGTAGGCGAGGCCGGCGCGCAGAAGGTCCGGCGCCGGCAGCGCCGAGACGTCGGTGCCGTCGAGGCTCACCGTGCCGCGGCGGAACGGCGCGACGTTGAAGATGCCCTTCAGCAAGGTCGATTTGCCGGCGCCGTTCTGGCCGATGACGACGACGATCTCGCCCTTGCCGGCATCAAGGTCGACGCCGTCGACGATGCGGCGACCGCCGCCATAGCCTGCCTCAAGCCCGCGCACCTGGAGCATCGCGTCAACCGAGATAGGCGTCGATGACGCGCCGGCTCGCCTGAATCGCGGCCGGCGGGCCCTGTTCGAGCACGCGGCCCTGATGCATGACCAGGATATGGGACGCAAGCGACATGATGAATTCCATGTTGTGCTCGACGATGAGGAGGACGATCTGGCGTTCGGTGAAGACGCGGCGGAGACAATCGCGCAACACGTCGAGCAGCGCCGGGTTGACGCCGGCGGCGGGCTCGTCGAGCAGCAGAAGCCGCGGCCGCCCGATCAGGCTTGCGACGATTTCGAGAAGGCGTCTTTGGCCGTAGGACAGATTGCCGGCCGGTTCGGCGCGCAAGCGTCGCAGGCCGACGAGATCGAGAAGACGGTCGGCCTCCTCGACGATCCCCGGTTGCGGACACGCGCGCCGCAGCATTCGCAGCAGCTCGCGGGAAAGCTGCTTGTCCTGGGCGGCAAACAACAGATTGTCGAGGCAGGTCTCCTCGGCAAGGACGCGGCATTCCTGAAACGTGCGCGCAATCCCGCGCCGCGCCCGCTGATGCACGCGCAATCCGTCGATGCGCCCGCCGGCGAGGCGGACGCTGCCGGCATCGGCGAACTGGCGGCCGCAGATCACGTCGAACAGCGTAGTCTTGCCGGCGCCGTTCGGGCCGATCAGCCCGTAGATGCCCGGCGCCGCGAGCGAGAAGCTCGCGCCGTCGACGGCGCGCACGCCGCCAAACGATTTGGTGACGCCTTCGATTTCCAGAATGGCCGCCATGGTCACGCGGAGGCTTGCGGGCGGAGTTTGCGGAACGCGGCTGCGGCGAGCCCCGACAGGCCGCGCGGCGCGGACAATGCCAGCGCCAGCAAGGCGGCGCCGAACAGCACCATGCGGTAGGTGTCGGCGATGCGCAGCGTTTCGGGCAGCGCGATGAACAAAAGCGCGCCAAGCAGCGGCCCGAACAGCGAGCCGGCGCCGCCGACAATGACGATGAGCACGAGGTTGATGTCTTCGAGGAAGCCGAACGATTGCGGCGCGGCCGCGCGCAGGAAGTCTATCAGCAAGCCGCCGCCCAGTCCGGCGAGCGCCGCCGACAGCGCGAAGACCGCAAGCTTGTGGGCGAAAACGTCGACGCCGCGGCTTGCGGCCAGCGTCTCGTCCTGGCGGATCGCCGCCAGCGAGCGGCCGAAATCGGAATGAACAAGGGTGTATTGCACGGCGAAGACCAGGAGAAAAAGCGTCGCCGCCACAAGGTAGAAGCCGACCGGACGGCGCGGATCGACGACGGCAAAGCCGAGATTGATCGGATGCGGACGCGGCACGCCGGGAAGTCCGGCGGCGCCGCCGGTGAGCCAGTCGAGATTGTTGAACAGAAGAAAAAGCACGAGCCCGACGGCGAGCGTCACGATGATGAAGAAATGGCTGCGCAGGCGAAGGCAGGGAATGCCGACCAGCGCGCCGACGACGCCGGCGGCGAGCGTTCCGGCGGCGAGCGCCGGCGCAAACGGAACGGCGGCATTTTTCATGAGCAGCGCGGTGACATATGCGCCGACGCCGGCGAAGCCCATGTGGCCGAGCGAGACGAGCCCGGTGTAGCCGAGCAGCAAATTCAGCGCGACCGCCGGGATCGCGTAGCAAAGCGTCAGCGTCAAGGCGAAGAGGACGTAAGGGGAGCCGGCGAAAACCGGCGCCAGCAGATAGAGCACGGCGGCAAAGGCCATGCCGGTTGCCGGCCGCACGGCGCCGGCACGGCCGCGCATTAGGCGTCTCCTCGAACGCGAACGCCGAACAGGCCCCACGGGCGGATGAGCAGGACTGCGATCAGCATCGCGAACACCACCATGTCGCGGTAGTCGGTGGTGATGAACAATGTGGAGACGGCTTCGATGATGCCGATGGCAAAACCGCCGACGATCGCGCCGGCAATGCTGCCCATGCCGCCGAGCACGATCGCGGTGAGACCCTTGAGCAACGGCAGATCGCCCATTTGCGGAAAGATCAAAAACAGCGGACCAATGAGCGCGCCGCCCAATCCGGCGAGGGCGCAGCCGATCGCGAAGGTCAGCCGATAGATGCGGTCGGCATCGATGCCGATGACGCGTGCGGCCTCCGCGTTCTGGCTGGTGGCCCGCAAAGCCGTGCCCAGGCGGGTACGGTGCAGGAACAGGTGCAACGCGGCAATGACAACGACGCAGGCGGCAATGACGACGACATGCTGGACCGTGAAGGTGAGGTCGCCGACGCGCACCAGGCTGCGCACCGAAGGCACGGTCAGTTGCAGCGCGCTCGGTCCGAACAGCAGGACGGCGGCGTTCTCGGCGATCAGGATCAGGCCGAGGGAAGCAACGATCTGCATCGGCACGTTGGCGCGGAGCCGCCGGAACACGACGCGCTCGAGCGCAACGCCGACCAGGGCAAGCGCGAGCACGGTCGCGACGACGGCGAGCGGATAACTCGGCAGCACGTGCATGAAGACCACGTCGCAGACATAGCCGCCGGCCATGAAGATGACGCCATGAGCGAAGTTGAGGACCTCCATCACGCCGAAAATCAGGACCAGGCCGAGCGCGACCAGGACGTAGATCGCGCCCATCATCATGCCGTTGGCGATCTGCTCGACGAGGGCGGTCACGGCGCCGGTCCGTTCGCGCTAGCCGGCACCGCAGGCCGACTTAAGGTCCGGCGGAAAGTCGATCTTGCGCGTGCCGTCCTTGCACCATTGCGTGATGTAGACCGGCGGATGCGCCTGGCGGTCGCCGTCGAACTTAATCCGACCGATGACGCCGTTATAGGTGATGCCGGCCAGTGCCTTCTGGATCGCCGCGCCGTCGGTCACCGTGCCGGCGGCCTGCATGGCTTTTGCGGCCAGCATCAGCCCGTCATAGGACTGCGCGGCAAAGCCGTGAGCTTCTTCGTTGAAACGCGCGCGATAGGTTTTGGCGAATTCCTCAATGCGCGGCACCGGCGCGCCGGGAGGAAAGGCGTTGTATTGCACCATGCCGTCGAGATATTTGGCATCGAGCCGCTTGAGGAAGCGGTTCGAGCCCATCGCCAGCGTGCCGACCAGCTGCACGTCAAGGCCGGCGTCGCGGATCTGCCGGATGGCGAGCGCGCCCGGCTCCTCGTCCATCAGCAGCATCACGGCGCGGGCGCCGGACTTGCGGATATTGGTCACGTCGCTGGAAAAGTCGACGGCGCCGACGCCGAAGTAGCCGACATAGCCGACGGCAATGTCGTTCGGCAGCAGCGCCTTCATGCCGTTGACGCCGCCGCGGCCGGCATCGTTGTTCCAGGCGACGAAGGCAAGCGGCGACCAGTGGTGGTCGGCGATGTAGGCGGCCAGCGCCTTGCTGAGCTGATCGGTGTCGGCGTTGACTCGAAACAGGAACGCGTTGCGCTCTTTGGTCAGACTGGGCGCCGTCGGCACGGTAAGGATCAGCGGAATGGAATAGTCCGACGCGACCGGCGCTTCGGCGGCCGCCGTCGGGCTGCACACCTCGCCGAGCACGACCGGCACGCGGTCGACATTGGCCAGCCGCTGCATCGCCGAGGCGCCTTCGGCCGCATTGCAATGGGTGTCGTACACTTTGAGCGCGAGCCGATAGGTGTCGCCGCCGATCTTGATGCCGCCGGCCTTGTTCACTGCAGCGGCGGCAAGCTCAAAGCCGTTGAGCTGAAATTTTCCGGGCGCGGCGAGCGGCCCGGTGCGGGCGGTAACGATCCCGACCTCAACCGACTTCTCGGCGCCAACCGCGGCGCCGGAACCGGCGGCGGACAACGCGGTGGCAGATATCACGAGAGCGACGACGTTCCGGAACGGCATCATTTTTCAGTCCTTCGCTGTGGTCGGAGCAGGTTGCAGGCCGTAGACGCGTAACGCGTTGTCGCGCAGGAATGCGCTTTCGACGTCGGCGCCGAGGTCAAGCGCCTCGATCTCCTTCATGGTGCGCTCGAAGGCGAGCACCGGGTAATCGGTGCCGAACATCACTTTCTGCCGGCCGTAGGTCTTCAGGTAATGCACGAAACTCGCCGGCCAGTATTTCGGGCTATGGGCGTCGGAGCCGATGAAGACGTTTTCGTGCTTCCAGGCCATGGCGATCATCTCGTCGTGCCAAGGTATGCCGATATGGATGCCGACGATCTTCAATTCGGGAAAGTCGCAGGCGATGTCGTCGAGGTAGATCGGCCGCCCGACGCTGCGCAACGGCCGCGCCTTGTAATAGACCAGCGATTGCCCGACCTGCATCTGGATCGGGACGCCGAGTTCGCAGCACTTGGCGTAGAACGGATAATATTTGCGGTCATTGGGCGGGACCTCGAACCAGTGCGGATAGGTGTGGGCGCCGACGAAGCCGAGCCTCGACACCGCGTGTTCGAGGCGGCGCACGCCGGCCATGCCTTGCGTCGGATCGATGCCGGCGAGGCCATGAAAGCGGCCGGGATAGGCGGCGACCGCTTCCGCGACCCATTCTTCGGGCAGGTGCCAGGACCCGGGCAGGCCAAGCTGGCCGACCTTGCAGGCGATGAGGAAGGCGCGTTCGATGCCGGCCGCGTCCATTTGCGCCAGCATTTTTTCCAGCGTCACCGCTTCCACGTCGGCCGGCGCGCGGCCGATCTTGTGCGTGTAGAAATCCCGCGACCAGTCGGGCCGCGCCGCCAGGATGCGCGGCGTCAGCGGATTGACGACGATATCGATGGCGCCAACGCGCGACACGCTTGGTCCTCCCTAAAGCATGATCCGGAAAAGTGGACACCGGTTTTCCGAAAAGATCATGCTCCACCAAAAACTTATAGAGTTCGATCGATTCAACCTGAAGCGATCGCGCTCTAGCCGGCCGCGGCGGTCAGGGGTGACGATCCCGTCAGTCGGGCGATCAGGTCATCCGAGCGGCGCACGTCGCCGAACCCGGTCAGGAAGGACGCAAGCGCCGAGAGATGCTCGGCGTCGGTGCGCGCCGCGTTGCAATCGGTCACCATGATGGTGCGAAAGTCGGTCATGATGGCGTCGCGCGCCGAGGAGTCGCAGCACATATTGGTCATGCATCCGGCGATCAGGACGGTGTCGATGCCGCGCCCGCGCAGCATCGCCGGCAAGGTGCTGGCGCCCGGCAGAAAAGCCGAAAAGCGGTATTTCGGCACGACGATGTCGTCGACGGCGACCAAAAGTTCGGGCCACAGCGCGTGATCCGGCGATCCCGGGCGCAACGCCGCAAGGATGCGGGCGGCGAGTTCCGGACGGACCATGTGGTCGAAGAACAGCGGCCAGCCGTCGCGCTCGAATGTCGCCTTTACCCAGGCCACCGTGCCGCCGCTTGCGCGCAAGGCCTGCGCCAGGCGGTTCACGGCAGGGACAATGTCGCGCGCGTTGGCGACTTCCGAAGGCGCGCCGACGCGCATGAAGGCGTTTTGCAAATCGATGACGACGAGCGCAGTGCGCGCCGGCACGACCTCCTCGTAGACGTGAGCGCGTCCGCGCCGGGCCGCAGCCGCCTGCAAAATCGCGGGATCAAGCTCCGAGTGAGCCATGGAGACTAGTCCAGGTCGAGCGGCTCGGTGCCGGTCGGATTGCCGGCGGCATCAAGCGTGATCTTCTGCACGCGCGTTTCCGCCTGCCGCAGCAAATCCTCGCAGCGGCGCTTGAGTGCTTCGCCGCGCTCATAGATGGCGACGGACTCCTCGAGCGGCACCTTGCCGTCTTCCAGCCGCTTGACGATCGATTCGAGCTCGTCGATGGCGCGCTCGAAGGACAGCTGCGCGACGTCGCCGTTGGCTTGATCGTTCTGGCTGTTTTGGCTGTTGGCTGGCGGCATGGCCGCCTCCTTCGCTGGTAGCGCCTTTCGCTACGCTCAATCCGGGCCACTTTGCAACTTCTATCCATGCATCAAGGCGGTGACGTGAGCGGCGGCCGAGTTCGCCAGCGCTTCCAGGTCGTAGCCGCCTTCCAGCACCGAGACGACGCGGCCTTCGGCGTAGCGATCGGCAACCGCCATGAGCTGTTGCGTGGCCCAGGCAAAATCGGCCTCGATCAGGTTGAGGTTGGCGAGCGGATCGCGCATGTGGGCGTCAAAGCCCGCGGAGATGATGACGAGTTCCGGGCGGAAGTCGGCAAGCCGCGGCAGGATGCGCTCTTCGAACGCGGCACGGAACGCTTCACCGCCGTCACCGGGGCGAAGCGGCGCGTTCACCACCGTGTTGTAATCGCCCGATTCGCCGACTGCGCCGGTGCCGGGATAGAGCGGCATCTGGTGGGTCGAGCAATACATCACGGTCTTGTCGGCCCAGAAGATCTCCTGCGAGCCGTTGCCGTGGTGGACGTCAAAATCGACGATGGCGACACGGGCGAGGCCGTAGCGGCGCTGCGCATAGCGTGCGGCGATCGCCGCATTGTCGAACAGGCAGAAGCCCATGGGACGCGCGGTCTCGGCGTGGTGGCCGGGCGGCCGTACGGCGACAAAGGCGTTGGCGGCCTTTTTGGTCAGGACTTCATCGACCGCAAGCACGGCGCCGCCGGCCGCGCGCAGAGCCGCTTCGAAACTGCCGGGCGACATCGACGTGTCGGCGTCGAGCCGCACCAGGCCTCGCGACGGCGTAGCGTCGCGGATTTGCGTGATGTACTCCATCGGGTGGCACAGGGCGATGGTTTCCAGCTCCGCCTGCGGCGCCTCGACGCGCGCCAGCGATTGAAATCTTTCCGCTTCGAGCGCGCGCTCAATGGCGCGCAGGCGGTCGGGCCGCTCGGGATGGCCGGTCGGCGTGAGGTGCTCGAGACAGGCGGGATGAGTGATCAGGAGCGTCGACATCAAGTTAACTTAGTGTGCCGGAATTCAGTGTGCCAGCACCGCGTCGGCGCCGAGGACGGCCGCGCCGCCTTCAATCACGGTGCGCTCCAGCGCGCCAGCCTGCACGGCAAAATTCTCAGCGAAGAAACGGGCCAGCGCAAGGCGCGGAGCGGCGTCCGCGTTCACGCGGAGCGCTGCCAGCGCCTGCTGCGCCAGAAAACAGCCGCCGGCGGCGACGCCGAACAGCCGCAGATAAGGCGTCGCGCCGGCGAGCGCCTCGTCCGTGTCCTTGCCGAGTTTGGCCAGCATCCAGCGGGTCGCGCGCGCGAGGCTGTCCACCGCTTCTTCGAGGCGCACGCCGCTCCAGCCGAGTGCCGGATCGTTGGTGCCATGGACCGCCTCGACGATCTGGCGCAATTCGCCGAAGAACGCCTCGGCCACGGCGCCGTCGGCGAGCGGCAGCTTGCGGGCGACAAGATCGATCGCCTGGATGCCGTTAGTGCCTTCGTAGATCGGGGCGATGCGCGCATCACGAAACAGCTGCGCCGCGCCGGTTTCCTCGATATAGCCCATGCCGCCGTGGACCTGCACGCAAAGCGAGGCCACCTCGGCGCCGATGTCGGTCGAGAACGCCTTGGCGACCGGGGTCAGCAGCGAGGCGCGGGCATGTGCCGCCTGCCGCGCGGCATTGTCGGCAGCGCGCTCGGCGCGATCGAGCGCGATCGCGGTGGCGTAGCAGATGGTGCGCGCGGCCTGGGTCAACGCCCGCATGGTCACGAGCATGCGCTTGACGTCCGGATGCGCGGTGATCGGCGCCGATTCCGCCGCCGTCATTCCGGGCGTGCGGCCCTGGCGGCGCTCGCGCGCATAGGCGACCGCCTGTTGCGTGGCGCGCTCGGCGATGCCGACGCCTTGGAGGCCGACGGCGAGCCGCGCCCGGTTCATCATGGTGAACATGCAGGCCATGCCGGCGTTCTCTTCGCCGACGATGTAGCCGACCGCCCCGTCGCCATCGCCGAAGATCATGGTGCAGGTCGGCGAACCATGGATGCCGAGCTTGTGCTCGACCGAATGCGCGCGCACGTCGTTGCGGGCGCCGATCGAGCCGTCAGGATTGAGCAGGAATTTCGGCACCAGGAACAGCGAAATGCCGCGCGTGCCGGACGGCGCGTCGGGCAGGCGCGCCAGCACGAAGTGGATGATGTTGTCGGTGAGATCGTGCTCGCCGTAAGTGATGAAGATCTTCTGCCCCTTAAGGCGATAGGTGCCGTCGGCGGCGCGCTCGGCGCGGGTGCGCAAGGCGCCGACATCGGAGCCGGCATTCGGTTCGGTCAGTTGCATGGTGGCGATCCACTCGCCGGAGACGAGCTTGCCGAGGTAGGCGCGCTTGAGCGCGTCGCTGCCGTGTGCGGTGAGCGCGTCAATCGCCGACATGCCGACCAGCGGACCGACGCCGAACGCCATGTTGGCGCCGTTCCACATCTCGACGCAGGCGGCGTTGAGCACCTGCGGCAGCCCTTGGCCGCCCCATTCGCTGTCGGCAACGACCCCGGCCCAGCCGCCTTTGCGCCAGGCGTCGTAGGCTTGCTTCCAGCCGGGCGCGGTGGTGACGACGCCGTCCTTGAAGGTGGTGCCGGTCTGATCGCCGATCCGGTTGAGCGGCGCGATCACTTCGGCGGCGAGGCGGCCCGCCTCCGCCAGCACTGCCTCGACGTCGTCCATCGTCAGGTCGCCGAACAAGCCCTGCTCGAGGGCCGGCAGAAGCTGCGCCCCGTATTTGAGCGCGAAGCCCATGTCGGCGAGGGGGGCTTGATAGGTCATGGGCTTTTCTCCGCAGGACACCCCGCTGGCGACCGCCGCGGCGCGACGCATGACTATACGTCACATTAGGGGAGGCGTTCGATTAGATTATATGTGCGCATTCTCAGCCGTTTCGCGCGGGGCGAGTAATGCAAGGGCCGCAGGCATTGTCCTGGCGCGGCTTTCTCCCTAAACGAGCCGCCGTTTGCCGGATGAAACGGCGGCAAGTGCGTAGCGATCACGGACACGGATCCGCGGGCCAGGAATCGAACAAGTTCCACTTCAGGTCGCGAATTTCTATGACGTAACCCGGAAGCTCCGCATCGCGCTCGTTGTCGAAGCAGGTGTTGTCGCCGGTCACGCCGCTGAAGCGCACTTTCTTTAAGGCATCGCGGATAGCAGTCCGTTCCTGCGCCAGCTTGTCGGGGGCGCCGGTGACGCCGACCTGCTCCATGACCTGCTTCAGCAGATAGACGATGTCGTAGGCGTTCGCGTCAGTGTGGTGCGGAATCTTCTTAGTCGTCAGCCCGCGCTTCGCGTTTTCTTCGGCATATTTCTTGGTGAACGCGCGGGTCGCGTCGGTCCGATCCCACCAAAATCCGGCGACGATCAAAAGCCCGTCGGCATCGCGACCAAACAGGTCGATGGAGTTGGGGTCGGCAAAGATCTGCGAGCCGATGACACGACCTTTAAAGCCTTCGCGACGCAGTTCCTTGATGACTTTTCCGGCGCTGTCGGGAGTGCCTGCCAGCGCGACAACGTCCGGCTTTTGTTCGAGCGCCTGCGACACCTGCGGCGAAACGTCGAAAGTATTGTACTGGAATGCAATCGGATTACCGAAGGAAATGCCGTTCGCCTTCAGGATCGCCGGGTAAAATCGGGTGCCGGAAATATTTGACACGCGCTCGTCGGAGACGTAGAGGATCGCGGCCTTTTCGGCTTTGATCGATTTTTTATGGAGCGTCTTGAGAAGACGCGTAAATTGTTTGCCTTCGTCCGAGACAAAGCGCCACGCATAGCTGTAGTTCGCTGTCAGACCCGGTTGCGAGGAGGCGTTGGATATTTCGACGATGCCGAGGCGTTCGCCAACCGGGAAGCCGACGGCGGCTTCACCTGAGGAAAATGGACCGATGATGGCCAGGGCGTGATCGTCCAGGGCGAATTTCTGCGTGGCGGTGGCGGCCTGTTTCGGATCGCTTCCGGTGTCATATTTGACGAGCTTGATCTTTTTGCCCGCGATCCCGCCCTTGGCGTTGATCTCATCGACGGCGATGTCAACCGAGGTTTCGGTCGCCTTGCCGACGTCCTTGAGCGCACCGGATTTCACCATGTTCAAGCCGATGACGATGTCCTGCGCGCCAGCCGGTAACGGCGAGCAAATCAGCGTTGCTGCAGCCACCGTGAAGGCAAGGTTTCTGACCGTGAGCATTTCGTTCTCCCTGCTCAGTTGAATGCCGCTTCTATAATCGGCCCAGGTAGGCCTGGGCGAGCTGTTCGTTGTGACCGAGGGTTTCGGCCGAGCCTTCCATCACCACGCGACCCAATTCCATGACAAGGCCGCGCGAGGCGATTTCCAACGCCATATGCGTATTTTGTTCAACCAGAAGGATCGCAAGACCTTCAGTGCGCAACTCGACGATCAACTCGAACAACCTTTCGACCGCCAAGGGAGAAAGGCCGAGCGACGGTTCGTCCAGCATCATGAGTTTCGGTTTCGCCAGCAAGGCCTGGCCGATGGCCAGCATCTGCTGTTCGCCGCCGGACAACACCGACGCCCGCATCTTGCGCCGTGCCGCCAAGCTCGGGAAACGGTCGTAGATAGCCTCGATGTCGCGAACAACGGCCGCATCCGAACGGCAGTACGCCCCCATCTGCAGGTTCTCGTGCACCGACAGAGTATGGAGGATCTGCCGCCCCTCCGGCACTAGGACAAGATGACGCCGAAGCCGCTGCGGAGCCGAAAGGCCGGTAATATCCTCGCCGTCAAACACGATCCGCCCGCCGGCCGGCGGTGCCAGGCCTTGCAGCGCCCGCAGGAGGGAACTCTTGCCGGCGCCATTTGCGCCGAGCACGGTCACCAGCTCGTCGGCGGCGACGGCAAGGGAGACGCCCTTTACCGCGTGCATACGGCCGTACCGAACGTCGAGAGCGGTGACCTCAAGCAGCAGGAGATGCTCCTTCTCTTGTCGCCCGTCTGCGTCCGAGATAGGCGGCGCGCACCTCTTCATCGTCGCCAACCCCGCGGGTCGGTCCTTGATAGATAATCCGGCCAAAGTTGAGCACGATCGTTTGGTCGCAGAGTTCGTGCACAAACGACATGTCGTGTTCGACTACCAGCAGCGTCGGTCCGTCTTGCGCGATCGACCTGAGAAACGCCGTCAAATCCATAGTCTCCCGCGGATTGAGCCCGGCAGCCGGTTCATCGAGCATCAGCAAACGCGGCTCGCTCATGAGAGCGCGCACGACCTCGATACGCTTGCGCAAGCCATATGAAAGCGTTGAAACGTCGGCGTCCGGATCAACGTCTATGCCTGCGTCCTCAAGCTTTGACAGCGCGAGTTCCCTCCACTGGCTGCGCCGTTGCCAGGCGATCGGGCTGAGCAGCGACGCCAGGCCGGCGACCTGCACGTGCTGTCCGAGCATGATGTTCTCGATAACGGACAGGTGAGGCATGAGCCGAATATTCTGGAACGACCGGGCGATACCAGCGCGCACCCGAAGCCGGGGCGGCATATTTTCGATTGGCGCTCCGGCGAGCGTGATGAAACCGGAATCGATCGGAAGAACGCCGGAAACCAGATTGAATAGCGTAGTCTTGCCGGCCCCGTTCGGGCCTATGAGCGCCATGCGCGCGCCGACGGGAACGTCAAAGCTTACCCGATCAACAACCGTGATCCCGCCGAAGTGCTTGGTGACGCCCTTTAGTGTGAGCGCCGTCTCACCGCTCATCGCTCACCCCCCCGTTGCAGACCGCCGCGCCAGCGAGCGGCGCAGCGACAGGGAGTCGATCAAGGCGCGCGTGACCAGGCCCTGGGGCCGTAGTGCCATCATCAGCACGATGGCGGCTCCGAAAACTACGTAGCGCCACGATCCGCCGATCCGCATGAACTCGGGCAACAGGGTGAAAAACAGCGTGCCGACGAGGGGCCCCCATGCGGTCTGTACGCCGCCGATGAGCACGAACAGCAACACGTAGATCGACAAGAATGAATTGAAATATTGCGCTTCGACGAAGCTGAAATTGTGCGCGTAGAGCGCGCCTGAAAGGCCTGCTAATGCGCCGCCTATGGCGAACGCCGCAACCTGGGCGGCGCGCACGTTTACGCCCATCAACACGGCGACCGTTTCGTCGTCATTTATCGCGCGGGCGATCATTCCGAACCGAGTGGCCATCAGATAAAAGCTGAACAGGGTCACCGCGGCAGCACAGATGGCGATCACCGGCAGTTCGATGTGGGCCGGCACTACCATGCCGATCGCGCCGCCGAAGAACTGTGTCCACAACAGAAAGCCGGCGACGGCTTCGCCAAAAGCGAATGTTGCAAGCACCATGTAGACGCCACGCGTACGCAGAACTGGAAAGGAAATGAGGAAACCGACCATGCCGGCGATCAGCATTGCTGCCGGTATCGTAATCCACACCGGCTGCATGGCCACGCTCGACAGCCATGCGGCACTATAGGCCCCTATCGCCTGAAATCCGGCGCCGCCGAGATTGATCTGGCCCGTGGCCGCGGGAACAAAAATGCCGTACGCGAAGATCAAATTGATGCAGAGAATGACAAATATGCCGGATACATAGCCGCTCATGACCGGTGTCCTCCGGCTTACCGGCAACCGATCGGGCGACGCGGCGTCATAGTCTGGACCGCGCAGATGCGACGGCACCAAGCAGGCCTTGCGGCCGTATGATGATGATGGCAAGCAGGATGCCCCAAACGACCATTTGAACGGAATCGCCGCCGAAAAAATAGATCGAAAGCGTCTCGATGACGCCGACGACGAGCCCTCCGGCAATCGATCCCCAAATCGACCCCACTCCGCCCAGCACCATGGCGGCAATCGCCTTGATGCCGACATTGTCGCCCATGAACGGGGAAATGACGCGATAGTTGACGGTGAACAGCGCGCCCGCAAGACCGGCCAGCAATCCGGTGAGGATGAAGACGACGGGCACGACTTTGTTGGTTTCGACGCCGAACCGCAATGCGGTGTCGGGCGACTCGGCGATGGTCCGCAGAGCGCGGCCGATGCGCGTTCTTCTTAGAACGAAACTCAGCGCAGCTACGACGGCAATTGCGAGGCCGCTGCTGGCCAGCTGAGGAACCCCTACAACCAGATAGCCGATGTGAACGTCGGCATTGAAGGGAACGGCGAAACGCTGGGATTCCGAGCCGAGAGCGATCAATACCAGATGCTCGAAAATCAACAGAAAGCCCAAGGAGGACACCAGCGGAATGGCGTGCTCGGTAGCGTCGCCATGCTTCATTTTGAGGTAACGGAAGGTGAAGCGCTCGACGATCAGCGACGCCACGACCGCGACGGCGACGCCTCCGGCGAGTGCCGCAAGCCAAGCCCAGCCGTCGGC
>Ga0335085_10002808_pt1 | contig 31693 bp, 22 predicted proteins | sample Lox_Sample_45_FD_206712 | JGI IMG/M metagenome (GOLD analysis project Ga0335085, IMG submission 206712) | Soil microbial communities from Loxahatchee National Wildlife Refuge, Florida, United States - Lox_Sample_4.5 | ecosystem: Environmental > Terrestrial > Soil > Wetlands | place: USA... | reverse complement strand
TAGCGTTGGCGATGTAGATAAAGTGTTCCCAGAATTTGCTGGCCACGTCTTCGTAGCACGGCTCTTCGGTTGCAAGTTCGAGTGCGATCGCCAGCAGATTCAGGGTGTACATCGCCATCCAGCTGGTCCCGTCCGACTGCTCGATGTAGCCGCCGGTCGGCAAAGGAGCGCTGCGATCAAAGACGCCGATGTTGTCGAGGCCGAGAATTGACATCCCCTCTTATAGAACAGGAGATTAAAATTGGATGAACGACAGACCTGAAACAACCGCTTCCGATTGCTCGAGAACAGAGAGGGACTTTCGGACCGATGGCGCTGCCGGAACGCCAAACTCTGCCTCAGGCAGCCGCACTGCGACGAGTCATGTCCATCAAGGTCTGTTGCGTGCCCATCGATTGCGGACCATCTGAACTACAGTCCGGCTGCAACCGGCTATACCTGCCGTCCTGCCCAAGGATCCAGGCCTGTCGCTGGTCGCGCAGGCATAAGTCGAGAATTTCCCACAGTCTTTCCTTGGCGCCGCTCGCAAACACCGGAGCCACGACCTCGATGCGCTTCGAGAGATTACGGTGCATCCAATCCGCCGATCCGATGAAGAAATCGCCTTCGATTGGACTCTTCTGGCCATTGGCAAAGTAAAAGATGCGCGAGTGTTCGAGAAAGCGCCCAATAATCGACCGAATGCGTATGTTGTCAGTTAGGCCCACAACCCCCGGCCTCAAGCAGCAGAAGCCGCGCACGATCAGGTCGATGGAAACGCCCGCCTGCGAAGCGTCACACAAAGCCTGGATCAACTCTGGATCTTCCAACTGGTTCATCTTAGCTACTATGCGAGCCGGCCGACCGATGCGCTGGTTCTCGATCTCACGGGTTATCAGCTCCAGCACGCGCTGTCGCATGGTTGTCGGGGCTACCAGGAGCGCCGAACACTGGGGGGCGTGCGCGTGACCGGTAAGGTAGTGGAATAGGTTGACCACGTCATTGGTAAGCAACGGATTGCAGGTAAGCAGGCCAACGTCGGCATACAGGCGGGCCGTCTTGACATGGTAGTTGCCGGTGCCGATGTGGACATACGAGCGCAGGCCGCTTCCCTCTTTCCGGACGACGAGGGCGAGCTTGGCGTGCGTCTTAAGCCCCGCCACCCCGAAGGTTACGTGCGCACCTGCCCGCTCAAGTTCCGCGGCCCAGTGCAGGTTGCGCTCCTCATCAAAGCGGGCCTTGATTTCCATCACGCAGGCAACCTGCTTACCATGTTCAGCGGCGCGGATCAGCGATTTTACGAACGGGGTATCGTCGCCGATGCGATAGGCGGTCATTTTGATGGAAACGGTTTGGGGATCATCGGCCGCGGTACGAATGAAATGCTCGACGCTGCCGTCGAAGGAATCATAAGGATGATGTAACAGCACGTCGCCAGCCTGAATCGCCGCAAAAACCGCGGCCCCGTCCTCGGGGAGCGAAGGATGTTGAACCGGACTCCAGGGGCGATCGCGAAGTTCAGGAATCGGTAATCCCGCCATCTCAAAGAGCGAGGTGTAGTCGACCTCTTCCTGCATGTCATAGACATCACATTCGGACAGCCCAAAGCGTTCGCGCATTGCGTCTTTTATGGCCGGATCAGGTCCGGGTCCAAATTCGAGACGAACGATAGGCTCATAGCGGCGTTGCCGAACCTGCTCTTCGACTAACGCTCGGATTTCCGCCACGGAATCATCCTCGATCTCGACCTCCGCGTCCCTCGTAATCCGCAACAAGGTCATGGCGGTGATGTCCATCCCGCCGTAGAGCTTGTGAATATTGCCGCGAATCACTTCATGAAGCGGGACAAAGAGTTTTTGGCCCGGATTGAGATCGGTCTCCAGGGAGACCCAGTTTTTCAGCACGGTCGGAACCTTCACTCGCGCGTACATGGAATCACCCCGCTCCGGGTCCTGCAGCCGGAAGATAAGCGAGGTAGACAAATTCGACAGGAAGGGGAATGGATGTTCGGGATCGATGACAAGCGGGGTAAGGGCTGCGGAAATGCTGGAATCGAAGTAAGCGCTGGCTTCTTCCTGTTGGCGCGGCGTGAGTTGGTCCCAGCGATTCAGTAGAACTCCGTGCTGGGCCAGGCTGGGTACCACTGTTTTGCGGTAACAGTCAGCCTGATCGCGAAGCATGGGGAGCAACTTCGCGCGCGACTCTTGCAGCAAATCGCGCTCTCCCTGAGTCAGCCCTTGCCGCAGGACTGCCATGCGCTTCATGAAGAACTCGTCGAGATTGGAAGTAAAGATAGCGAGAAACTTCGCTCTTTCGAGCAAGGGTGTGCGGTCGTCGAGAGCCTCGGCGAGAACGCGCTGATTGAAGTCCAGCCAACTCAGATCGCGATCGATCCAGATACCGAACAGATCCTTGGATAATCGAATGTTTAGCACTCCGTGATCGCCGATCGAAGCAAGTGTCGAGGTGCTCATGATTACCTCCGCCCAAAAATTGGGCGCAGAGCAGGAGCGCCATTTTATGGGATTGCTGGCGGGAAGCGTTGTTAAATTTGTGTTTCAGTCCAGCCTGCATTGGTGCAGAGCTAAATATGGAGTTGGCCACCACCATCGCTCCAGAACTTGGCGGACGGCTGAACCTCAGCACAGCTCCGCTACATTCTTGCGGTCGGACTCTTCAACTCCATCATGTTCCCGAGTATCTTTAGTGTAGGAGTCGCTGAACTCGGATTCTGAAAGGCAGCGCGCCTCCGGCATTCTGGATATGGCCATCGTGGGTGGTACGATTCTGCCCCAGCCGCAAGGGTGATTGCCGACCATATTGGCATTCATCATGCGTTCTCTGTGCCGTGATCTGCTATGTGTACATATTGTTCTTTGCACTGAGCGGTTCGTAAACGTTACGTTAACGCCTGGAAAACTAGCTACGGACCTGGCCATGCTGATTGCGGGCGACATTGGCGGTACAAAGACAGACCTCGGAATCTATTCCAACGAATCCGGGCCGCACGCGCCCCTGGCTCAATCCGAGGTTCACAGTGCCGACTATCCCAGCCTGGAGACCATAGTCAAAGAGTTTCTCGCTCAGGTGAAGATGTCGGTTGAGGTGGCCTCGTTCGACGTCGCCGGACCCGTGATCAATGGCCGGGTTAAAGCCACCAACCTGCCCTGGGTCATGGATGAAAGCACGATGGCGAGGGACTTGAATCTGAAGGTCGTCCACCTCATGAATGACCTGGAAGCGGTCGCGCGGGCCGTGCCCGCTTTACGCGAGGAAGACGTGCTGACCATAAATAAAGGCGAGCCAGTGACGAATGGCGCCATCGCGATCATCGCGCCAGGAACCGGTCTGGGCGAGTCGTTTCTGACCTGGGATGGCTCGCGATACGTGGCCCATGGCTCCGAGGGCGGACACTCGGATTTCGCGCCGACGGATGAGCGGCAAATTCGTCTGCTGGGATACCTGCTGCCGCGTCTTGGCCACGTAGGGGTGGAACGTGTCTGTTTCGGCATCGGTGTTCCCAACATTTACGAATTCCTGCGCGATGTGGAGAAGCTACCGAAGCGCCCTGAAGTGGCTGAATTGATTGCCGCGGCCAAAGACCATACCAAAGTCATCGTGGATGCCGCGCTTGACCCGCATCATCCCAGCGAATTGTGCCACGCGACAATCGAAATGCTGGTTTCAATTCTATCCAGCGAGGCTGGCAACCTCGCGCTGAAGGTCCTCGCTACCGGTGGCGTTTATCTGACTGGAGGTGTTGCCCTGCATCTGGTGAATGCGCTGCAGGATCCGCGGTTTATGCAGTCGTTTACGCAAAAAGGCCGTCTCAAGGACCTGATGGCGCGCATTCCGATTCACCTCATCACGACGCGCGGCCCGGGTTGGAGCCGCTACCGATGGATTGGAAAGTCTCAAGAACATCAAGTGTGTCGCTTGAGTGAGAACGATTTGCGTTTTTGATCTCACGCGCTCAAGAGAACGATTCCACTAAATCACGCGAAACGCAAAAGGAGCAAGGTATGGCAGCAACAGTTCAACCTCTGGCAACAAAACGAAGGGCTAAGCGGTCGGCGTGGACAGCACTCCAGTCTCACTACAAGAAGGTCGCAAAGCTCCAGTTAAGACAGCTTTTTGCCGACGACCCGGCGCGGGGCGAACGCATGTCCGTCGAGGCTGTGGGCCTCTATCTGGACTACTCCAAGAACCGTGTTACTGACGAAACTCTAAAGCTCCTTTTCAAACTCGCAGGCGAGGCCGGACTGACAGCACGAATCGAGGGAATGTTTGGTGGCGACAAGATCAACGTGACAGAAAAACGTGCGGTCCTGCACACCGCGCTGCGCGCTCCGAAAAATGCAACCATCCTTGTGGACGGAAAGAACGTCGTGCCCGAAGTCCACGCCGTGCTCGATCGGATGGCCGACTTCTCCGAGCGTGTGCGCAACGGGGAGTGGAAAGGCCACACCGGCAAACGAATTCGTAATGTCATCAACATCGGAATCGGCGGCTCCGATCTCGGTCCCGTCATGGCATACGAAGCGCTGCGGCACTACAGCGAACGGTCCATGACGTTCCGTTTTGTGTCCAATGTGGATGGAACGGACTTCGCGGAGGCTGTGCTGGGGCTCGATCCTGCCGAGACTTTGTTCATTGTCTCTTCCAAGACATTCACCACTCTGGAAACCATGACCAATGCGCAGACCGCGCGCTCCTGGTCGCTCGCGGGCCTCGGAGGCGATGAGAAGTCGGTGGCAAGGCACTTCGTTGCGGTCTCCACCAATGCAGCTGAGGTTTCGAAATTCGGTATCGACACCGTCAACATGTTCGAGTTCTGGGATTGGGTGGGCGGCCGCTACTCAATGGACTCCGCCATCGGCCTTTCGACCATGATTGCCATCGGCCCGGAGAACTTCCGCTCCATGCTCGCCGGCTTCCATGGGATGGACGAGCACTTCCGCATCGCTCCCTTCGAGGCCAACCTGCCGGTGCTGATGGGACTGCTCGCTTTGTGGAACAACGACTTCCTCGGCGCGGAGACGGTCGCGGTGCTGCCCTACGAGCAGTACCTGAAGCGCTTCCCTGCCTATCTCCAGCAACTAACCATGGAGAGCAACGGAAAACATGTCACCATCGAAGGCGATGCCGTTACGCATGCCACCGGCCCCGTCTACTGGGGCGAACCGGGGACCAACGGACAACACTCGTTTTATCAATTGATTCATCAGGGCACCAGAATGATTCCCTGTGACTTCATCGCAATTGTCAAACCATTGAATCCGCTGGGTCATCATCACGACATGTTGGTCGCCAATGTCTTTGCCCAAGCCGAAGCTTTGGCATTCGGCAAAACTCCGGAGGAGGTGAAAGCAGAAGGCACGCCGGATTGGCTGGTACCGCACCGTGTTTTTGAAGGAAATCGCCCATCCAATGTGATTCTCGTCGAGAGCCTCACGCCGGAGACACTAGGCAAGCTGATTGCTCTCTATGAGCACCTAGTATTCACGCAAGGCGTTATCTGGAACATTGATTCGTTCGATCAGTGGGGAGTGGAACTGGGCAAAGTGCTGGCCCAGCGCATCATCCCCGAACTGGAGAGCAAGGCAGAACCGGTGTTCAAACACGACAGTTCCACGAACACTTTGATTCGCCGCTATCGCAAACTCAAGGAGCTGAAATAACCGCCATCAACGAGCGGTTTGGGAGAGCGCCGGTCTTCGCGATGCTTGACCTGTTCCCTGAGGGGCTCACGTGGCGGATGACGAGCCAGTGATTCTTTATTACGTCTCGCTGCGAGGAGGAGGCGCATTTAAGACCAACCCAGTAAAGGCCCAGCTGAGAAGCGGCGGTCACGAACTGATCATAATCTACGGGCTTGATCACGTAGCTGTTGGCGAAGTGGGTGTATGCATTTATGCGGTCTTTGTCCTCATTGGAAGAAGTGAGAATGAGACGACCGGAAGGTGCTTGGTGCGTTCGTCTGCTCGGATTGCCTTGAGAACATCTATGCCGCTGATTTTCGGCATGTTGATATCAAGGAGCGTTACCGCCGGCAGATCGCCGACATTCCGTCCTGCATAGGCTCCTCGGCCGAAGAGATAGTCCAGGGCTTCGTTTGCTGTGACTATTCAAGCTAGCCGCGGAAGTTGCCTACCACGACGGGCGATGCTCCCGTACCTGCCGGTAGCTGACAGCCAACTTCTCGCCACTCCTGACTGCATCCCCCAACCACTCGGAAGGCTCACTATCGATAGTCCCGAAAACGATTGCGTGCTTATCGTCGCAGTGGTCCACGTACATCCAAATTGACATCGAGCTGTCAGCAACTCCAGAAAGAAGTTCAACCCGCAGGTAGTCACCGTGGTGGTATCTTGTTGCGGCGTTCGTGCCGAACATCCGTGCGCCGGATGCTCTCGTAGCTTGTGACCGCCGGTTGTTGTGTGTTTCTGTCATAAACAATGCGCCAGTACTTGCTTAACTGCGGCCTGACGCCAATTGATCTTCGAACTAGAACCGAAGTGTCACTCCTGCGGTAGCATCGATTTCGTTGAGGAAATGGTTTTTTCCCACGGTCCAGCACCCGCCCCAAGACGGGTCACACCAGTAACCCGCACTTGTGGTTGTGAGGTACGTGGGGGACCATTTTGCCTGGAAGCGTAGTCCGAGACGCCTGCTGAAGTTGTATTTGACCCCACCGCCCAGGTCCCCGACAAAATGTGTGGTGCCGGATACTCCCTGACGTGCGGCGTGCAGACTATTGGCTCCCGCTCCTATCAGCAGAAAAGGTCTAACCGGCTTTTGGCGATCTGCAAAATGAAACAGCAAATTCACGAGGTACTGGTTGCTGTCGAGCGTGAAGACCTTTACATCCGACCCCCCGCCGTTGGGCTGAGCCACAGTGTCAGCCTTGTTGTAGGCCCAGGTGAAATCGATGCCAGAGCGATCACTCAAGAGATAGTCGGCGGCGAGACCATAGGTTTTTCCGTTTTGCACATCAATTCTCTGAAAGAGGATCGTCGAAAAATCAATCCCCCCGTTCATCTGTCCGCCAATGAAGCCAGTGAGCTCGAAGTTCTGCCCCAAGGCCGTTGCAGTTGCGAGAACTATGCAGAGAGCCCGCCATGGTCGTCTGATTCCCATCTTGCCTCCCTGAGGCGCAGGTACGGTGCAAAGAAGAACCTAGGAGTGCAGGAAGACTTCGCGAACTGGCAAAACTGACAGCAAATGGTGCTCTTAGCCGCATCTTTAGGTCGATGACCTCTGGAAGACAAGGCTCCGTGTGTAGCAACAAAATAGCGGCCCTGGCTAGCTGACACTTGGCCGCTGGGTTCCTAGCGTTCGGGCTAGCTACTTCGCGGTGCAAAAGTGATCACGGTTGAGCAGTAATTTAGCGGTTGCAGAGTCTCCGGTGCGTGCTAAAAAGTGCTTTCCGTGGATTTCACTCCAGGAGGGAAGCGTGATCCAGTTGCGGCATCAACAGCGGAGTTTGTGGGAGGGTTTATTCGCCGAGGAAGTGGCCGAACTGTGGGAACCGTGGATGCGAGGGGTGGATGAGTTGTTGGAAGATGAAGCATTGGTGGATGCAGTGTACGAAGCGCAAGGGGAACGGCAGGAGCGGAGCCGGACCCTGGGACGGCCGCAAACGCCGGCGGAGGTGGCGTTGCGCATGCTGCTTCTGAAGCAGGTGCGCAACTGGAGCTACGAAAGGCTGGAGCGGGAAGTGCGGGCCAATGTGGTGTATCGCAGTTTCTGCCGGATCGGGACGGAGAGAGTGCCGGACGCGAAGACGCTGGTTCGCTTGGGACAAGCGATCGGCCCGGACACGGTGCGCGAGTTGCACGATGGGATCGTGGCCCTGGCGCGGCAACGAGGGGTGATCCGTGGGCGGAAGATGGGGGTGGACACGACGGTGGTGGAGAGCAATATCCATTACCCGAGCGACAGCGGTTTGTTGGACGATGGAGCGCGGGTGCTGACGGGGATGATGAAAAAGATCGAAGGCCAGGTGGGCGGAGTGAAACGGAAAGTGCGCGACCGGAAACGCAGTGTGCAGAAGCGGGTGATCGCCTTGGCGCATGCGTTGCGTCATAAAGGAGAAGAAGGGGAGTTGCGAGGGCAGCGCGAGTATGGGCAGTTACTGCGCCTAACACGCCAGATCCTGGGGGATACGCGAAGGGTGTTGCAAGAAGTTGCGGGCCTGCCAGCCCGACGCCGGAGTGGAGCGCGCGAGTTAGGTGAGCGGCTGGGAACGATGGCAGAACGAGTGCGACGGGTGGTCCGGCAAACCCAGGCGCGGATCTTCGAGGGGCTCACCCAGTTGCCGGGCAAGCTGGTCAGCCTGATCGAACCGCACACGGAAATCATGCGCAAGGGGAAGGCGGGGAAACCGAACGAGTTTGGCAAACGGGTGCAGGTGCAGGAGGCGGAGAATCAGATCGTCACGCACTACGAGGTGTTCGAGGAGCGACCGAGTGACCGCCATCTGTTGCAGTCGGCGGTAGAAACACAGCGCAGGAAGTTGGGTCGAGTGCCGCAACTGGTTGCCGCCGACGCCGGTTTCTACTCCCAGGTGCAAGAAGAAGGGGTGCAGGCCTTGGGAGTGAAATATGTTTCGGTACCGAACCGGAGCACCCGAAGCGCGGCGCGACGCAAACTGGAAAAGCAACGCTGGTTCAAGCAAGGACAGAAATGGCGCACCGGATGCGAAGGACGCATCAGCGTGCTGAAGCGGCGCCACGGACTCGCCCGTAGTCGTTATCGCGGCAGCGATGGCATGCGGCGCTGGGTCGGACTCGGCATCATCGCCGACAATCTCATCAACCTGGGAGGCTGGCTAGCGCCGCAGTCCGTCTGAGTCCGAGGCACGAGCGAATGACGAAGGAAACGATGAAACTTGATCGTGCCGAGCTAACACATAGCCTCTTGAGCACCAATCAACGTCCTCAAGAAGCACCATTTTGCACCGGAAAGTAGACTAGGCGGCTGAAATTTCTCGGGTCCTCACGACTGCAAGTGCCGGACGACGGACCTGGGGACGTGTTCTCGTTTTGGAGGCAATTTATGGGCCGTCGCTGGCTTCTGCTGTTTGTACTATCGTTGACCACCAGCGCGTTACTGGCGCAGTCTCCACCGCCGCCATCCCAGCCCCAGGAGGTTGCGGCGGCGCCGGCTGGGCCCTCGGTGCAGAGTCTGCTCGACCGCATTCAGCAACTGGAGAACCGGATCAACCAACTGGAGGAGCGTGACCGCCAGAGAGAAGCAGCCCAGGCACCCGCTCCCGCCGCGCCCAGCCCAGCTGAAGCCCCTGCCGCAGCCGCCGCTGCTCCGGCCACCGCGGCGGCGCCAGCCCCGATGCCCGGCCCCACGGCAATGCAGGGTGAAGATCACGCCAGCATGAGCGAAATCCGCGACACCGAACGCCGCTTTCCCTCGTTGCAAATCAGGGGATTCGGCGATGTGGATTTCTCTTCAACCGATCAGAAGGGCGCGATCAGCGGCTTCAATCTGGGCCAGTTGGTCCTGCATCTGGCTTCGCCGCTGTCGGAAAAGGTCAGTTATTTCGGTGAAGTCAGTTTCACGGCCCAACCCGGCACCTATGATCTGAGCGTGGAACGCAGCATCATTCGCTACGACTACAACGACTACTTCAAGATTTCATTCGGCAAATACCACACTCCGATTGGTTATTGGAACACCGCATTCCACCATGGCGCTTGGCTGCAAACGACCATCGACCGCCCGGAAATGGTGAAGTTTGGCGGAACATTCATTCCCGTGCATTTCGTAGGCATACAAGCGGAGGGGAATATTCCCTCTGGCGGGTTGGGCCTGGGCTACAACGTGGGACTGGGCAACGGGCGCTCCTCAATCCTGAGCAAGGCCGGCGACAGCGGCGATTCCAACGACAACCGGTCGTGGGTGGCCAATTTGTATGCGCGGCCCTCCCGGTTTTACGGTCTTCAGGTCGGGGCATCGGTGTATCGCGACAAGCTCACCCCGCAACCCGGCCAGAATTTTGGCGAGTGGATCACCGCCGCCGACGTGGTCTGGACCAAGGAAAGGCCGGAGTTTCTGGCCGAGTACGCCAACGTCCATCATCGCGACGAGCTGACCAGCAATACCTGGGACAGCCAGTCATTCTACGTTCAGCTCGCCTATCGCTTACCCTGGCAGCAAAGTAAATGGAAGCCTTATTATCGATACGAGTATATTCATAAGCCCGAGGACGATCCCACGTTCCTGAATGTGCTGGATCTGACCGGTTCGACGCTCGGGGTCAGGTATGACATCACGAACTATGCGGCCTTTAAGGGCGAGTATCGGAACAGTCGCCACGGCGTAAACGAGCCCCGGGTGAACGGGGCATTTTTCCAGACCGCCTTTACTTTCTGACACGCACATGACAGCCCAATTGAAATTCGCCTCCCGAGCCTTCGGGTTGAGTTGCCTTTGCCTGGCCCTTCTGCAGCCCCTGGCAGCGCAGCGTCATGACGTTGACATCGCGGTCGTGGTCCACCCCGATACACCCGTAAGCAATCTGAGTCTGTCTGAGGTGCGCAAAGTATTTCTCGGCGACCGCCAGTACTGGAGCACCAACATTCCGGTTGTCCTGCTGATTCGAGCCCCCGTGGCCCGGGAGCGGGACGTAGTTCTGAAGATCATCTACCAGATGTCGGAGTCGCAGTTTAAACAATATTGGATTGCGAAGATTTTTCGGGCGGAGGCCGCCACCGCGCCCAAAGTTGTTTACTCGAATGACGTGGCCAGCCAGTTGCTCACCGCCATTCCGGGCGCGATTGCCTTCATCGACAGCAAGGAAGTGAAGCCCGGTACCAAGGTGCTGCGAGTGGATGGCCGTTTACCGGGAGAGCCGGGTTATCCCTTGCGTTGAGTAGCGCCGGCCTCCGGCCGGCCCTACTGCGGCAATGCGAGCTGCTGCACGATCTTCTGGAACCTGGGGTCGGAACGGACGTCGTCGAAGGCGGGTTCGACCTTCACATACGTGAGGTTGCTGTCGCGCTCGTGGTAAGCCTGTTCCAGCGATGCCAGGGTCTGGTTCTTGTCCCCCAGCCGGGCATAGATCTGGGCCATGTTGTAGGACGAAACGTAGCCGTGCTTGGATACTTCCTGTAAGCCTTCCAGCCAACTCTTCAGCACTCCGGGATAGCCAGAGCCGTTGAAGTCCTCGCCGATGGCTGCCGCCAGGTCGGGATTGCCGGAAAGCGTCAGCACCTTCTGTCGTTCCCCAACCGCTTCCTTGAACCTGCCGTTCTGCGCGTATGCGGCTTCGATGGCACGTTGGGCGGGGGCGAATTTCGGGTCCATATCCAACGTCTTCGTGAGTTGCAGCGCGGCCTCCTCATACTGCCGCGTGAAGTAGAGCAGCCGGCCCAGACTGGTGTTGGTGAGCAGCGACAACGGATCGAGTTCCTGCGCCTTCTTCAGTTCGATCCGGGCTTCGTCGAAGCGACCCATCCGGGTCAGAAAATCCCCGTACCACTGGTGGCCAGAGGCATTGTTGGGATTCAACTGAATCGCACGCTTGAACTCGGACTCGGCTCCGGACCAATCCCAGTCATAACTTTCCCGCACCAGACCCAGAGATATATGCGCCTCGGGCAGGGTGTCGCCCAGTTTGACCGCCTGCATGGCCGCTGATTTTGCGTTTTGCCAAACTTGCCGCGGCGGCGTATATCCGGACTCGCCCAGAAAGTTATAAGTATCGGCCAGCCCGGCGTAGGCCTGGGCATACTGAGGATCTTTCTCCACTGCCTGATTGAAATAGTCGGTGGCTTTCCTGAACCCGTCTTCCGTCCATTTGTTCCAGTAGAAAAGACCCTGCAGGTAGAGCTGGTAAGCCTCGGGGTTCTCGGTATCGTGCTTGGCAACCTGGCTGACTTCGTCCGCCCCTACGATCCGCGGGCGCAGGTTGTCGTAGATTTCTTTGGCGATGTCGCCCTGCACCGCGATCAGGTCTGAAACCTTGCGGTTGAACTGGTCGCCCCAAAGTTCAGATCCATCGGCAACGTTCACCAGGTCGGTCTGGATCATCAACGTGTCGCCGCGCTGCGTCACCCTGCCCATGAGCACCGCGTCCACGTTGAGTTCCTTGCCCACTTTCTGGGCGTTGACTTCGCGGCCCTTGTAGCTGAAGACCGTACTGCGGGCCATCACCCGCAACTCCGGAACGCGAGAAAGGCTGCTGATAATTCCTTCGGTGACGCCGTCGGCGAGATACTCAATATTGGGGTCGGCGCCGACATTGACGAATGGCAGGACGGCAATGGCATGAATGTGATCTTCCCCGCCCAGCAAGCGATCGCGCCAGCGGTGGGGAATCAGGACCACAAGCAGCAGCAGGACAAAGACGACAGCGGCTGCAATGCTCGCGGGTTTGCGCCAGGGGAGCTTCGAACCCCACGTCGGCGTGAAGGCGGGAACTCCAGCCGACTCGGTATCACGCTTGACCCGCTTGAGGTCAGCCTGAAGTTCGGCGGCGGACTGGTAGCGTAACTTACGGTCTTTCTCCAGCAGCTTGGCGGCGATCCAGCCCAGGTCTGGAAGCAGTTCTGGATTTACCCGCGAGGCCGGCAGCGGCGTACGGTTGAGGATGGCTTCGAACACCACCGCCGTGGTTCCACCCCCGAAGGCGAGCCGTCCGGTCGCCATTTCATACACCACTGCGCCCAGCGAAAAAAGGTCGCTGCGTCGGTCCAGCTCTTCGCCGCGGGCCTGTTCCGGCGACATGTAGGCCACGGTGCCCAGCGCTACTCCGGTGCTGGTCAGGTGCTCGATCCCGCTCACGGTGGGCATGGCGGCGGGCCCGACATCCTGGTGTATCGGGCGCGCGGCCGGCACCAGTTTGGCCAAACCGAAATCCAGCACCTTCGCTTGCCCGCGTTTGGTCAAAAAGATATTCGCGGGCTTGAGGTCGCGATGAATAATCCCGGAGTCATGGGCCGCTTCGAGCGCGTCTGCAATCTGGATCGTAATTTCCAGGATTTGGGCGCCGGGCAGAGCCTTGCCCGTAATTACCTGTTTGAGGGGTTGCCCTTCCAACAATTCCATCACGATGAAAGGCTGCCCTTCGAACTGGTCAATCTCGTGGATGATGCAGATGTTGGGGTGATTGAGGCCGGAAGCGGCCCGGGCTTCGCGCTGAAAGCGCTCCAGGGCCATGGGATCGCGGACCAGTTCAGGCGGGAGAAACTTCAGGGCGATGCTTCTACCTAAGCGAAGATCCAGGGCGCGATAGACGACTCCCATACCGCCGCCACCCAGTTTTTCTTCGATGCGATAGTGAGAAATCGTCTGGCCCAGCATAGGAGATTCCGCTGCTGATGGCTCATGGTAGGCTGCGCCTAAGAGCAAGTCAACGCGGCGGGCGTGGAGATTCAGATGGTTATGAGGGCTATTGGCGTGAAGCCGACGCTCCGGCCGCCAGCTCGCGCAGTACGCTTAGAAATCCGGCGGCGGCCTGCTCGTCGGAGAGCGCTTCCAGCGGGACGGTGGCAGCAATGTGGGGCGAATCGGAACGGAAGCGCACGCTGATCAGGTTATGTCCGCGGGCAGTCATCAGAGTGTTGACCACGGGTGAAAGTTCCTGGGTCCAGCGGGTGCGGGTGGTGAGAATAACCGGCCCGGGGTGGGACACCGACCACTCGCGGGGCTGGGACGACAACCGGCTATGACGCTGGGATAACCAGCGATGGTGGAACACATCAAGGTGGAAGGCGGGAGCGCAATCCAAGTCAGCTTCGAAAGTGAGAGTTTCCTTCTGCTTGTGCCAGATGCTGACAAACCATTTGAACGGGATCGGGCGCGGTCGCAAGCGGATAGTGACGTGGGCGTTATCGAACCAGTGCGCGGAGAAGCCAAAGCGGGCATGAAGCTGGCTGACGCCCAGCCAGCGGGCGTCCAGCATCTGGCCTTTATTGGAGCACGCCGCGACGACCCAGTGCAGAGCCGTGGCGCCCTTGCGACGGTTATAACGAGCAAAATAGAAAAACCACACCGCCAGCAAGACAATCGCACCAAAGGCGTCAATGAGCACCAGGCGTCCCACAAGGCCTCAATGCGAATATTACGACTTGTGATGCAAGTACCGCAACAGGTTCCTCGCCCCCCGGTGGTTTTGAGGAATTGCCCTTTAGTCAGGAGAAATTTTCAACCTGAGGCACTGCCCTCAGGGCGCGGCCCGCCTAAACCCTGCTGAATCAGGCGCGGGACCAATCGACCTTGGCTCGGCGACTACAATTAACCTGTGGAATTTGCTCTCCGAGATTTTCGTCATGAGGAATTCGAGACCCTCTGGCGCATCGACCAGCAGTGTTTTGCCCCAGGCATTTCATACAGCCGCCTGGAGCTGGCTACCTATCTGCAGCGGCCGGGCGCATTTGTCCTGGTGGCCGGCTCGTCGCAGGTCGATGCGCTAAACGAAGCTTCAGGTAAGGACCAACCCCGGATACTGGGATTCATCGTGGCCGAGAGCGGGAGCCGCGGATACGGTCACATCATCACCATCGATGTGTTGCCTCAGGCTCGGGGAGTGGGGGTCGGATCGCAGTTGCTTCGCGGTGCTGAGGACCGGTTGCGCGCCGCCGCCTGTCATGCCGTGATTCTTGAAACCGCGGTGGACAACAAAGCGGCGCTCGCTTTCTACAAACGGCACCGCTACACCGTAATCAGGACTCTCCCGCGATACTATGCCAACGGCGTGGATGCGTTCGTGATGAAGAAAGATTTGCTTTCCCCGGCGCCGCCAGCTAAGTTGCCCCAGTGAGCCCAAGCAGAATGAAAATTGCGATTCAGGGAGAGGCGGGATCGTTCAGTCACGAGGCCGCTCGGCGAATGGTTCCAGGCTGCAACATAGTTTCTTGCGCACGCTCCGTGGAGGTCTTTGATCGGGTGCAGCGGGGTTCGGTGGCTGCCGCGGTGATCCCTATCGAGAATTCGCTGGCCGGATCGGTGACCGAGCATTTTGATCTGCTGCTGGCGCGCCAGGTTTTTATCGAAAAGGAATTCCTCCTGCGCATCGTGCACAATCTGATCGCGCCACCGGGAGTCAGGCGGGCCGACTTGCGCCGGGCGTTCTCGCATCCTGTGGCCCTGGAGCAGTGCCGCGATTTCTTCGTCAAGAATCCCAGGATCCAGCCCACGCCTTTCTACGACACGGCTGGCAGCGTCAAGCATGTGATCGAAAGCGGATTGCGCGATGCCGCCGGTATCGCGGGCACACAGGCCGCGAAGGCCTACAAGGGCCACATCCTGGATGCTGGCATCGAAGACGACAAACGCAACTTTACCCGGTTTTTCCTGGTTCGCAAGGCGCGGCGCATTCTGCCTGGCGCCAATAAAACTTCGATTGCTTTCAGCGTGAAAAACATTGCCGGCGCCCTGTTCAAGGCTCTGGCCGTGTTCGCGCTGCGCGACATCAGCCTGACCAAGATCGAGTCGCGACCGCTGCGCGGGCGGCCCTGGGAGTATGTGTTCTATGCCGACTTTCTCCGGGGAGATGATGAATCCGCCCGCAACGCGCTGCGTCATCTGGGCGAGGTAGCCGACCTGGTCAAAGTGCTGGGAATCTATCCCGCCGCCTGACAACGCTTGTGTAGGGCGGGCGCCCTCGCCCGCCGCGTTTGAATTTGATTTTGATTGTGATTTGCTTGCACTAGAGTCCACGGCAAAGGCGGCGGGCGAGGGCGCCCGCCCCACACAAGAGAGCACGTCCCGTTTCAGGCGTCCAGAGGTCACCAATCGGTGTCAGCACCTTTGATTGGGTACAAACCGCTCGGTCAGGGTTTAGTATTCAAGTACTTTCAAGTGAATGCGGTGGGGCCTGCATCCTTCTGGGCCTTTATGTCATCAAAACTTGAGCACAAGACACTCAAGGTGAAATATGGCAGAAAAAACGCGCACTGACCGCAATACCAAGCCAAAAGAAGAAGAAACAGGGATTCTGCCCATCCTGCCGGTGCGGGATACGGTGCTTTTTCCCCACGCCGTGCTGCCCTTGACGGTAGGCCGGGAGAGCTCGGTTCAACTCATTAATTCCCTGGGCGAAGACAAAACCATCGTGGTGGTGGCGCAGCGCGAAGCCCGCGTTGATGCCCCCCAGGCCAGTGATCTCTACACGGTGGGAACCCTGGCCGTGGTCCACAAAGTAGTAAAGATGCCCAACCAGAGCCTGTTCGTTTTTGCCGAAGGCCTGGAACGGGTGCGGCTTACTGAATTCGCGCAACTGACGCCTTTCATGCGCGGTCGTGTGGATTCTGTGCCCGAAGCCATTCCGCCCAAGAGTTCCGAGGTGGAAGCTCTGCAGCGGAACGTTCTTACCTTGTTCCAGCAGATCGTGGCGGGCTCGCCGACTTTATCGGACGAGCTTTCCACTGTGGCCATGAACATCGATGAACCAGGACGCCTGGTGGATTTCATCGCCTCCTCCCTGCCTTCGCTCTCGACCGCGGACAAGCAGGACACGCTCGAAACCACCGACGTCCGAGTGCGTCTGGAGAAGATCAATCAACATCTGGCGAAAGAGCTGGAGGTCCAGCAGCTGCGCAACAAGATCCAGTCCGAAGTTCAGGACCGGGTACAGCAGACGCAACGCGAGTACTACTTGCGTGAGCAGATGAAGGCTATCCAGAAAGAACTGGGCGAGCAGGATGAGGGCGCACGCGACACGGAAGACCTTAAGCAAAAAATTGACAACGCGGGCATGCCCGATGAAGTCAAGAAAGAGGCGTTGAAGGAATTGGGCCGGCTGTCCCGCATGTCGCCAATGGCGGCGGATTACTCGGTCACTCGCAACTACGTGGAGTGGCTGGCGGCGCTGCCCTGGGCAAAAACTTCCGGTGGCGAAGTCGACATTTTGAAGGCCAAGGAAATCCTCGACACCGATCACTATGACCTGAAAAAGGTAAAAGACCGGATCCTGGACTACCTTTCGGTGCGGCGTCTGAAGCCCGGAATGAAAGGACCTATCCTCTGCTTCGTCGGGCCTCCCGGCGTGGGCAAGACTTCGCTGGGCAAGTCGATTGCGCGTGCTCTGGGACGCAAATTCGTCCGCATCTCTCTGGGCGGAGTGCACGATGAGGCCGAGATTCGCGGCCACCGGCGCACTTACATCGGAGCGTTGCCAGGGCAAATTATCCAAGGCATCCGCCGGGCTGAGACCAAGGACCCGGTCTTCATGCTCGATGAAATCGACAAGGTCGGACGCGACTTCCGCGGCGATCCTGCTTCCGCTTTGCTGGAGGCGTTGGATCCCGAGCAGAACTCCACTTTCCGGGACAACTACCTGGATGTGACCTTCGATCTTTCGAAGGTGCTGTTCATCACCACGGCGAACATGCTCGATCCCATCGCGGAGCCGTTGCGCGACCGCATGGAGATCATCGAACTCCAGGGCTATACGGAAGAGGAAAAAGTGCACATCGCTTTTCAATACCTGATTCCCAGGCAGATTGAAGAGAACGGAGTGACGGCGGAGCTGATTGAATTTCCGGAAGAGGGAGTGGCCTACATCATCCGGCACTACACGCGGGAAGCGGGAGTGCGCAATCTCGAACGCAACATCGGCACCATCTGCCGCAAGCAGGCACGGCGGCTGGCCGAAGGCAAGACCGACAAGCTGATTGTGACCAAGGAAGTCGTCCAGGAATTTCTGGGCGGAATCAAGGTCCGCAGCGAAGGCGAAATTGCCGAGCGCACCAAGCGTGCTGGCGTCGTTGTGGGACTGGCCTGGACGCCTTCCGGCGGCGATGTTCTGTTCGTCGAAGCCAACACCATGAAGGGCAAAGGCGGTTTCACCATGACCGGCCAGATCGGCCAGGTGATGCAGGAGTCCATGCAGGCAGCTCTGACCTGGGTGCGGTCCAACGCGGCCATACTCGGGATTCAGGAGAATTTCTTTGCCGAGCATGACATCCACATCCACGTGCCGGCAGGAGCGATTCCGAAGGATGGCCCTTCAGCCGGCGTAACCATGGCGACAGCTTTGGTATCGCTGCTCACCGGCCGCCCAGTGCGTCCGCTGACCGCCATGACCGGCGAGATCACGCTTAGCGGAGACGTTCTGCCTATCGGCGGGGTCAAGGAGAAAGTCCTGGCTGCCAAGCGAGCAGGCGTCCACGATGTCATTCTCCCGGCCGAGAACAAGACCAACGTGCAAGAAGACCTGACCCCTGAGCAACTCGAGAACATTCACGTTCACTATGTGAAGGCGATTCTCGAAGTGCTGGAGCTGGCGCTGCCGGCCACGCAAAGCGAGGAGAAACAGGATGAGGAGGAGCGGGAAAAGGTTCTCAGCGCGCAAGGTGTCTCATAAGTAATAGCAAATAAAGGTTTTACCTTCATCCCATGCCAGCTTTCCCGCTGTCCGGAGGCTGGCATTTTTGTTGCCTCGTTAAGTCCTTATTTATCAGCGCGATGGTACATGTTCGACGGTATAAAACTAATCCCCACCCGGGGTGTTTAATCCTTGTGGAAGCGGTGCCGGTCCGGCCGCAGCGAGGAACAATATGCCAAAGACGATGACATACCGGAGGTGGTTAGTCGGAGTTGTCCTAGCGGGCGTATTGCTGATGCTGCAGACGCCCCTGACCGCGCGGGCGCAAGATCAGGATGATGATCAGGATCCGCCCAGCCGTGTGGCGCGGCTGAACTACGCGCAGGGATCCGTTACGTTTCAGCCGGGCGGCGAGGGCGACTGGGTGGCCGCCGTTCCTAACCGGCCGTTGACCAGTGGCGATAATCTCTGGACCGACCAGGGCGCGCGCGCCGAGCTGCACGTGGGCTCGACCGCCATACGGCTGGCGTCCGAAACCAGCATGACGGTGCTCGATCTCGATGACAGCACCATGCAGCTCCGCTTGTCGGAGGGCACACTCATGCTGCGAGTGCGCCATCTGGATGACGGTGATCTGGTCGAAGTGGACACTCCCAATCTGGCGTTCACTCTGCAACGTACCGGCGAATACCGGATCGACGTGGACAGCGCCGGGGATGTCACCAATGTAAGCGTCTGGAGCGGCCGTGGCGAAGTGACGGGTGGAGGATATTCCTACACCGTTGTAGCCGGCCAGTCAGCCCGTTTTTCCGGCACCGACCAGCTGGACTACGACATCGCACAGCTGCCGGGCGCCGATGACTTCGACAATTGGGCGTTTCAGCGCGACCATCGTGAAGATGGTGCCGAATCCGCCAACTACGTTTCACCGGAAATGACGGGCTACGAAGATCTGGACGACTACGGCCGGTGGCAGTATGTCGCGGGTTACGGAACAGTTTGGGTCCCATCGAGTGCTGCTTCCGATTGGGCTCCCTATCGCGATGGCCATTGGGCTTACATCAGTCCCTGGGGATGGACCTGGGTGGACGACGAGCCCTGGGGCTTTGCGCCCTTCCACTACGGACGCTGGGCTTATGCCGAAAACCGCTGGTGCTGGGTGCCGGGGCCGGTAGCGGTCCGGCCGGTGTATGCCCCCGCTCTGGTGGCTTTTGTCGGAGGAGTGAGTATTTCGATCGGCGGAGGCCCCGGCGTGGGTTGGTTCCCCCTGGCTCCTGGCGAAGTGTATATGCCCTACTACCGGGGCAGCCGCGGGTACGTGGAGCGGGTCAACGTAACCAACACCGTGGTGAACGTCACTCGAGTGATCAACGTTTACAACGTGTACAACTCAAATGACCGCAATGTCACCAGCATCACTTACGTAAACCAGCGGCTGAACAACGGCGTGACGCTGGTCTCGCGGGACACGTTTGTGAACGCGCGTCCAGTATCGCGTAACCTGGGACACTTCGATGCGCGGCAAGTTGCTGATGCGCGGGTGGAGCGCGATGTCCAGCTGCAACCGGTCAAGGCCAGCGTGTTGGGCGCGGGTGCTCCGGCACGGTTCAAGCCGCCGCAGGCGATCATTAACCGCCGGGTGGTCGCGACCCAGAGGCCGGCGCCGCCCCGGCAGCCTTTCGGGCAGGGGCAGGCGGTGAACGTACGCACCGAGCAGCCCAACGCGAGGCCGCAGCCGCGCAATAATCCTCAAGGGAATGAGCGTCCGGTGGCCCGTCCGCAACAGCCGGTGAGTCCAGTCGAGGCAGAGCGGGCCTCCCGCGCCGATGTGCCTCGTCCCGAGGCGCGGCCGCAGCGGCCGATTGTTACGCCGCGGGTCGCTGAACCAGTCCCGCATCCTCCGCAGGGCGCGGTGAACCCGAACGACGACGGTCGCGCCGCACAGGGTTGGTCACATCCGCAGGCCAAGCCTGCCCCGCCCGTGCAGCAGAGAAACGCAGCCCAGGCGCGGGACGATGAAAACAAGTTCCGCAACTGGCAACAGCAGCGCCAGCAGGCCGCCCCGGTGCAGGATCGCGCCCCTCAGGTGCGTCCGCAGGAACAGCATCAGCCACAGCGGCAACAGGAGAACCGTCCCAAACCGCAGAAGTAATTCCTCCGGCGCCTGTATTGCCGGCCTCCGCACCGGGGACCGGCAATTTTTGGACTGTTATCGCCCGCGCGATAGACTACTGGGAACCGGGAGCTTGAGACCGGGAACTGGTTTTCTATGGAAATCCGCGTCCTGTTCTTCGGCGTCCTGAAAGACCTCGCCGGCAAGCCGAGCGACTCCCTCAATCTTCCCGAAAATGCCACCCTCGGGGATGTTCTCAGCCATTACGAGCAGATCATTCCCCGGCTGAAAGAGACGGCATCATCGCTCGCCATGTCGGTGAATCAGGAATACGCCGGACCCGCTACCCGGCTGAGGCCAGGAGATGAGGTCGCGCTGCTGCCGCCGGTGAGCGGAGGATCTGAACCCGGCCGGCGCGCGGCCATCGTCCGCGAGACGATTGATACGGCTGCTGTTTTGCAGGGCATCAAGCGGCCCGAAGATGGCGCTGCCGCGGTCTTTGAGGGCACAGTTCGCAATCAGACTCGCGGCCGCCGCACCCTCTTCCTGGATTACGAGGCGTATGAGGAGATGGCGCTCAAGCAGATGGAAGAGCTGGCCGGGCGGGCGCTGGCTGAGTTCAAGATTCGCGATGTTGCCATCGTCCACCGCCTGGGACGCCTGGAAATCGGCGAAACCAGCGTGCTCATTGTTGTGGCCTCCGCCCATCGCGCAGCCGCCTTCGATGCCTGCCGGTGGCTCATCGACACACTCAAGCGTGTTGTGCCTATCTGGAAGAAGGAGCACTTCGAAGATGGCGCGGTCTGGGCCGACGGTGAGCCCTTCCCGGATGAGATTGCCGGCCCCCAAGGCACCCATTCCGTGGGGCGTGCATCTAAGTGACCAGCCGGTGGCTGTGTTCTCCGTGGTGTCTATTGCTCCTGGTCGCACAGACGCCGCACAGCGCGTCAGGAGCGCACAGAAAAGTGACTTAAACCTCCAGATGAAACAGGTCGCGACCGCAGGTCTTCTGCTAGTTCTGTGCTTGGTCTCCGTTGCTCAGGAGCCCGACACTACTTTCAAGGTTGACGTCAAGCTGGTGAACGTGTTCGTTACGGTAACTGATGATCACGGCGCGCCCATCGCATACCTTAAAAAAGATAACTTTCAGTTGAAGGAAGACGGCCTGGAGCAGAAGATCGCGGTCTTCAGCAAGGAATCCGCCCTGCCCCTTTCCATTGTTCTGGCCATTGACACCAGTCTCAGTACACGCAAGGACCTTCCCCTGGAACTGGCTTCGGCCCGTCGCTTCGCTCATGCCATCCTGCGTCCGGTGGATGCGCTGTCGCTGTATCAGTTCAGCGAGACGGTGAGTGAAGTGACCGCCTTCACCTCAGATCTCAAGGTGATCGATCGCGGCATCGACCGGATTCGCCTGGGTTCGGCCACGGCGTTGTACGACGCCCTGTTTCTTGGTTCGCAGGCGCTGGAGCCGAGAGTGGGCCGCAAGGTGATTGTGGTGATCACCGACGGCGGCGACACCATGAGCAAAGTGGATTACCAGGAGGCGGTGCGCGCCGCCGAGACCGCAGAAGCGATTCTGTACAGCATCATCGTCGTGCCAATCGAAGCCAGCGCCGGACGCGACACCGGCGGCGAGCACGCCTTGATCCAGCTTTCCACGGACACCGGCGGGAAGTATTTTTACGCGTCCTCGCTGTCGCAGCTCGACGAGGCCTTTCACCAGATCAGCGATGAACTGCGCACCCAGTACCTACTGGCGTACTATCCTTCGCAGCGCCTTTCTGACTCGGAGTATCGTCGCATCCAGGTCACCGTCGCAGGACTGCCCTCAGATTCCAGTTTCAAAGTGCGTCACCGGACGGGATACTACACGTCCAAGTCACATTGAATGGGAATGTGAAGTGGGTCGGACACTCTTGTACGACGCCTTTGAAGTTGATTTCGATTGGGCAAACTTGGACTGCTGCCTGGTGAGTTGAAGTGTGGGTCGGACATTCCTGTCTGACGCTTTTGATGTTGTTTTGTGGTTTGCCTTGTGAATGAAGAAGCAGCTGAGGTTTGTGAACGTAAAGTCCAAGTCAAAGGCGTCGGACAAGAGTGTCCGACCCCACACAACGGTGTCCGACCCCACGCACGGGTAGTGGCTCAGTTTGAAATTCTGGTGGTGGTCTGCGAGGGCGATTTTGGGTGGAGCAGCGTTTTAGCGCTGCCATCAGGGCGCCGCAGAGCAAGCGGCTTCAGCCGCTGGAGGTACCGCAGGGGCTGAAGCCCGCTGCAAGAGACGGTCGCGGTTTGCAGGCCTGAAGGCCTACGCCACCCGTGGCGATGACGTCATGCGGGCGTTTCAAACTGAGCCACCACCCACGCACGGCGGCGGTTGACGGGACAAATTCTGTTGTGAAATCTTGTAGGATTGCTGTTTCCCAAGGAAGGTAAGCCCGACGAATGCCGAATACTGGTTGTACCCGTTCCGTCTTCAGGCGGTCAGGTCTGTGGACCGGAGCGATCGCGGTCCTTCTCGTTCTTTCGTCGTTGGCCTACGCCCAGGAGTCCACTGGAAATGTCTCCGGAACGATCACCGGGCCGAGGGGCGCCTCGATCAGCGGGGCCGACCTTAGCATCACCAACAAGATAACGGGGCAATCCGCCCGTACCACCAGCAGTCCGGCGGGAACCTATGCCATCCGCGACCTGCCTCCGGGAGAATATGTCTTGCACGTCGAGGCCAAAGGGTTTCAGCCTGCCAACCTTCTGATCAGAATTCAGCCGGCAGGCACCGCAACCGGCGACCTCAGACTGCAGCGGGTGGTCGCGCCGTCGGCCAAACTTGTGGACACCGAGTCAGCGGAAGTACGGGGCGCGGTCGATACCGGGCAAATGGAACAGATCCCCACGGACCGTCAGTTTCTGGACTTGACCCGGCTTGAACCCGGAGTGCAGTTGCTCGACGGCCAGGTGCTGGCGCCTTCCAAGAACGGGCTTATGGCCACTTCGGTAGTGGGCCGCAATGGCCGCACCACGCGCATGCAGGTGGATGGTTTAGACGTCACGGACGAAGTCGCGGGCGCCACCACCATGAATATTCCGGTGGGCGCCATCCAGGAAGTAGAGGTCGGGCAATCGCTGCTTCCGCTTTCTTCCGGCCTAGCGTCGGGAGGAGTAGTGAACGTAGTGACTAAAAGCGCCGGTGATGATCTGCACGGCCAGCTTTTCGGCAACTTTCGCGACCAAGCCGCCGGCAACGCCGATTTTCCCGGAGGTCAGCACAATTCCTATTCCCGCGAAGTTTTCGGTGGCGATGTCGGCGGCGCATGGAAGAAAGACAAACTCTTCTACTTTCTGTCGGGAGAATACTTCAAACAGGACCTCTACGCTCCGGCCATCTTCAATGCGCCCTTCGATGTTCTGGATGGAAGTTATCGCGCTCCGTTCCACGAGACCGAAGCGGCGGGCCGCCTCGATTACAAACTCTCCGCCCAAACCCGGGCGTTCTACCGTTTTACCTACGACAACGGCAGCGACGTCAATGCCTTCGGTGGCAGCAACTACCAGGCGCTGAAGAGTCGCGCCACCACGTATGGAAATGGACTCGGTTTTGATTTCACCCGGGGACCGTATCTCCATAGCATTCGCTTCGCTTACGACCGCTACTCCGACAACATCGAAGACGCGGTGGCGGGAGCCAACATTCTCAATCCCGCCCCCGGACTCAGCCTGAATTTCAGCGGTGGCTCCGGATTCGCCAGCGGTCCCAACCCGCAGGCCCCGCAGGAGACGAAGCAAGCCAACATCCAGGCCCGCTACGACGGCACCCGGACCTGGCACGGGCATACGTTTCGTTTCGGCGGGGCGGTGAACAAAATTGACACTCTGATTTCCGCCGACCTTTTTGGATTAGCTCCGCAGGTGGGTTCGGACACGGGCGCGGACGCGGTGCTGTTTGCCGCAACCGGGCCCTTTGCGGGAGGCGCCGGCAATCCCCTGAACTATCCGGTGAAGAGCATCACGCTGGGGAACGGCTTCAGTTGTTTCAGCGAAAAGTCTGGGTTCGGGTCGTCGTGCGGTGGCTTCAGCGATACGCGCATGCAGGCGTACCTCGGAGACGCCTGGAAGGTCTTACCCAACCTGACCGCGACCATCGGCGTGCAGTACGTTCGTGATAGCGGGAGAAGCGATTCCGACTTGCCGGCCATCCCCTGCTCGGCGGTCGCAGCTTCCTATGGAAGCCAGGCGCCTTGCAGCGGCGACGGCGACCTGCTTACTCATTTCGGAGGCAATTCCGGGCTGGGGGGACGGGTGCGGCAGCCTAACCTGAATTTCGCGCCACAGTTTGGCTTGGCCTGGGATCCGGGGAAAAGTGGACGGACCGTCATCCGCGCCGGCATCGGCATGTACTACGACAACAACGTTTTCAGTAACCTGCTGGCGGACCGCGTGGCCCGGCTGGCGAACGGACAATTGAATGCGCAGGCCAACGATCCGTGCGCCAGTCATGGCGTAGTCATTTTTCCCGGTAATCTGGCCCAGAGTGCTGCGGGACTCTGCGGGCAGCCTATCGGAAACGTGGCGACCGCGATCGCGGACTTGCAAACCGCCTTCCAGACGGCCAATGCCGCGCTTACCTCCAGCTCTCCTAACCCCAGCTACCTGGGACAGGCGCTGAATAGCCAGCAGGGTTTGCTCGCGCCTACCTACCAGACTCCGCGCTCCCTGCAGATGAACATCGGCTTACAGAAACAGTTCTGGCAGACCACGTTGTTCAGCGTGGACTATGTGCGGAACGTGGGCACGCACTATCTGATCGGATATGACACCAATCACGTGGGGGATGCATCGCACCTGAACACCAATGCGGCGCTGAATGCGATCAACAAGACGCTGGCCGCGAACCCGCTGAGCGCGGCTTGCGCGCCCGCCGGAAGCGCCGGCGCCAGTTCGCAGACTGCGGTGAACTGCTACCTGGCCGCGGTGCCCGGCGCCAGCATCGCCGATTTTGCCGGCAACGGCCTGGATTCCGGCGGCCAGTTCCTGGCCGGCGCTCCGGCATCCCTGTTTGGCTTGACTCCGGATACCGGCGCGGCCTTTGCCGGAATCAATCCTCTAGTGGGACGCAACACCATGTTTTTTCCCGCTGGCCGCTCGCTCTACAGCGGCTTGCAGGTTTCGGTGCGCACTCACGTCACCAATCCGGTGCGTGGTGTGGTAGGCGGGACTTTGCAGCTTGCCTACACCCACGCCAGCTTTCGCAGCAACATTGCGGGAGGGCTCGGCGATCAGGACCTGCTGCCCCTAGCGGCGGATTTCAACCACCCGACCTCCTACTTCGGCTCTGCATCGCAGGACCGCAAGCACCAGTTTTCTCTGGGCTCGGTTCTGGACCTGCCCCGTGGCATCCGCCTGGGCCTGATGGCGCAGCTTGCTTCGCCTCTGCCACAGACTCTTTTTCTTCCAGCCAGTGGGGGAGTAGGAGGAGAAATCTTCCGCACTGACGTGGGCGGCGACGGCTCCTTCGGCGGGCAGAGCCAGACCGGCTCCGATGCCTACGGCGATATTCTGCCGGGAACCAACATCGGAGCATTTGGACGCGCAGTCACGGCCAGCAAACTGAACACGGTCATCCAAAACTATAACTCCAATTTCGGTAACCGGTTGACTCCTGCGGGCCAGGCGCTGGTGAATGCTGGTTTGCTTTCGCGATCGCAACTGCTGCAACTGGGTGCGGACTCGCCGACTATCGCGGCGGCTCCCGCAGGAAACGTAAGTCTGTCCTGGCTGCGTACCGTGGATCTGACCCTGGCCCGGCCCTTCAAGTTCGGAGACCGGTTTGTTCTGGAGCCCAGCGTGTCGGCTTTCAACGTTTTCAACTTCGCCAACTTCGACGGTCCTAGCAACCGGCTGAGCGGAGTGCTGAACGGGACGCTGGGATCGGTGAATGGCACCGTGGCTTCAGAACGGGCGACTGATCGCATCGGTCCAGGGTCGGGAGTGTTTTCGCTGGCTGCGCCGCGCCAGTTCCAGTTCGCAGTAAGGCTTACTTTCTAAGGACTCCCGCCGCGGAACCTCTGGTCGGACCGAAAGAGTGGACGGCCTGGAGTCCAGGTCAGAGGCGCGGACAGAGCCTGCCCTGAGCGAGGTCGAAGGGAGTGCCCGTCCCGCGCCGGCAGCGTGTAAGATATCGGGTATGCCTTTTCAAGGACAAGGATCGCCCGGCGCTTCCCGCAAGGGAAGGCCCGCCCCTCCCGAGCAGACCTCGGAGGAGGCCACATACCTGAAGATACTGGGAGAAAAACAGAAACCGGTCAGCATCAAGCTGGCGGACGGTGAAGTGGTCCGCGGCTGGATCGAATACTACGACAAGAATATGGTCAGGCTGACCCGCGAAGACCAGCCCAACCTGTTTATCTTCAAGCACGAGATCATGTATATCGCGGAAGACGGCGCCAAGCGCAAGTAAGGCGCCAATTTTCTTTGCGGTCTTTGCGGGAAGATCCCGCAAAGATCGCAAAGAAAGACATCAGAACGCCATTTCATGACTCAATCGAAGCACAGCGACTTTGTTTCCGGCATGGCGGAGATCGCCCGCGAGGCGGGCGCTCTGCTAATGGAATATTTCCAGCAGCATGTGAAGGTGGAGTACAAAGGCGATGCGGACTTGGTCACCGTGGCCGACCGCAAGTCCGAGATCCTGATCCGGGAGCGCATCAAGGCGCGTTGGCCAAGTCACGATATTCTCGGTGAAGAACAGGGCCTGATCGATACCGGCAGCGACTATCGCTGGTTCGTTGACCCGCTCGACGGCACCACCAACTTCGCCCACGGATTTCCAGTGTTCTGCGTTTCGCTCGGGCTGCAGCACAAGGACCGCCTGGTTGCCGGCGTGGTTTACGATCCCACCCGCGACGAGCTGTTCGCGGCCGAGCAGGGAAGCGGCGCCTGGCTGAACCAGCAACGGACCCAGGCGTCGAAGATTCAGGTTTCGAAGATTGCGAACCTGTCCGAATGTCTGGTGGCCACCGGCTTTCCCAGCCACAAGCGGCACAAGAACCCGAATATTCACTTCTATCACCAGATTACTTTGCGCAGCCACGGCGTGCGGCGTGCAGGTTCGGCGGCGCTCGATCTGTGCTGTGTGGCCAGCGGCCGCTTCGATGGCTTCTGGGAGTTTAACCTGAATCCCTGGGACACGGCCGCGGGGGTGCTGATTATCGAAGAAGCGGGTGGCAAAGTAACCGATTTCAAAGGCGGCCCCTTCCAACTCAATAGCCGGGAGACCCTGGCCTCCAATGGTTTGGTGCACCCCGCTCTGCTCCACGAGTTTGCGGAAATCTTCGCGGGGCGCGGACTGGAACCTCTGCCCGATGTTCAGGAGTACCGCAAGTAGGCGGGACAGCGACGCGTGAGGCCGGGTGAAAGTCTGCGGAGAGATCGAATATGAATCGGAAAGCCGCCATCGTGGTGCTCGCAGTTGCTGTGGCACCGTCGTGCCAGGTTGCATCTGCAGCGGAAAAGCCGGCCGAGGTTGATCCTGCCTACCAGCAGGCATTCGAGAAATGGAAAAACAATCTGGTCGAAGATCGTAAACAGGAATGGCTGCCTCTGGCTGGGTTGTTCTGGCTCAAGCCGGGGCAGAACACTTTTGGCACGGATCCGAAGAATGCCATCGTCTTCCCCAAGGGGCCGGCCCAGGCCGGGTCAATCACTCTGCAGGGCAAGGTTGTGACTGCCAAATTTGCTCCCGGCGTTAACGCCCTCATTTCCGGCAAACCGGCCACCACAGCTGAGCTCCAGCCGGATACGGCGGGCGAACCCACCGTGGTCGAGCTGGGACATTTGCGTTTGCATGCGATTATTCGCGGCGAGCGAGTCGGCATCCGGCTAAAGGATCTCGACAGTGATGCCGTGCATCAATTCCGCGGAGCGCGATTCTTTCCCTTGAACCTGTCATATCGCGTGACCGCAACCTTTTTACCTTCTGACGGCAAACAGACGGTCGAGGTCCCCAACGTGCTGGGCGACGTCTCCGCGACCCCGATTGCGGGGACGGCGGTTTTCAAGCTCAATGGTCAGGAACTGAAGCTGACCGATCTCGGCGGCGACGCTGCCAAAGGCCTGTTCTTCGTCTTCAGCGATCCCACCAGCAAGACTGATACTTATCCCGGTGGCCGCTTCCTGAGGACTGGTCCCGTGACCAACGGCATGGTCGTGCTCGACTTCAACCGCGCCTACAATCCGCCCTGCGCGGTTACGCCCTATGCCACTTGTCCGCTGGCGCCCAAGGAAAACCGGTTGAGCGTAGCCATTCCTGCAGGCGAAGAGTACGACCACAAACACGGCCACCACTAAACCGCGGTGCGTCAGAATGGAGCAGCGGTTTAGGGTGGAGCAGCGCTCTAGCGCTGCATTAAATGCCATCTCGCCAGGCGCAGCCGCTGAGGTACATGGAACATTCCCCACCCTGTTACCGAGGCCCCGGCGGTAAAATAGAGAAGTGATCACCTCGCTTCTGGATCGCAAGATCGACAAACGCCCCGACAGAGTCCGCCTGCAAGGGCGCATTCTCTTCCTCACCGAAGATCCGCAACTGATCAAACGCCAGCTGGCCGGCGAAGACCTCCCCTGGGACGCCGGGAACCCCGCCAACAATCCCAAGCTGCGCGACGACATCTCGACCGACGAGATCACCCCCGCGCACTACTGCTTTTATTTCGACGAAACCCTGGGCGAGATCCCCTACCTCGGTCTGAAATGCGGTGACGTGCTGCCTATCGGGCGGAGCGAGGTAAAACGGGGCGGCTTCGTGTGCGCCGTCAGCGGCAAGCGGCGCGGGAAAGGCTCGAGCCGGGAGCAGTCCCCCTATGCCGAGATGTGCGCCGGAATCCGGTTGGTGATCGCCGAGAACATTGAGCGCATCTACAAACAGAACTGCCAGAACCTGGGCCTGCTGACCTCGACCAACTTCTCGCTGATCGAAAAAGTCCGAGCGGGCGATGAAATCCCGCTCACGGAATTCACCACCGGGGAAGATGAGATCACGCGGCAGGTGATCGAATACGGCGGCCTGTTCCCCTTCAACGTCGCGCGCCTGCAAAAGAAAGTCTTCCTCCCGCCCATCAAGACAGCGAAGCGCCCCATGACTCTGGCGGAAAAGATTTTTGCCCGCCACATGCTCGAGCCCAGTGTGGGCGTGGGCGTCCCCGCCCCTGCGGCGGAGCAAAGCTCCGCTCCGGATTTGGCGGGCGCCGTGAAGCCGGGCGACACCGGCTTCGCCCGCGCCGATCTCCGCTTCAGCCACGAATACGTCACGCCCATGGCGGCCATCTTCTTCGAGCGCTATGTGGGCAAGGACGCCAGGGTCAACGACCCTTCCAGCATTCTGTTCTTCCGCGATCACCTGACCTTCCTCGATGAGGTGATCTCGGAGGAAAAGAAGAAGCTCGGTCTGCTCGACCTGGCCACACAACTGAAACTAAAGCAGCAGGAATTTGCCGTCAGGCAGGGAATCAAGCTGCATGGTGAGTTGAAAGACCGCAAGGGCTCGGAAGGCATCTGCCACTCCATTGTGCTGGAGAGCTACGCCCTGCCGGGACAACTCAACATCGGCTCCGATTCGCACACTCCGCACGTCGGGGCAATCGGATGCGTGGCCTTTGGTATCGGCACGACCGATGTGTTCAACTCCTGGATCACGAAAGACGTGCGGGTCAAAGTGCCGGAATCGGTGAAGATCACAATTCGTGGCAGGAAGCACCCCAATGTGACGGCCAAGGATTTCATCCTTAAAATTCTCAGCCTCGATTACGTGCGCAGCGGCAAAGCCCTGGCCAAGGTGATGGAATACGCCGGCGAAGCCATCGAGGAATTGAGCGTGGACGAGCGCGCCACCATGACCAACATGGCGGCAGAAATCGGTGGCTTCACCGGAATCGTCGCGCCTGACCGCAAAGCCGTTGATTTCCTGCGGGAGCGCCGCGGCATGGACCGCAAGAAAGCCGAGTCACTGGTCGAGGGCCTGTACAGTGATCCCGGCGCCCAGTACGCCCACACCATCGAACTCGACGCCGCCGAAATCACGCCCATGGTGGCGACGCCCGGCGATCCTGGCAACGGAAAATACGTTCGCGAGTTGCATACACCGGTCCCGATTGAGTTAGCCTACGGCGGCACGTGCACGGCGGGTAAGAACGAAGACATGGACATGTATGCCCAGGTGCTGGCGGATGCGCTGAAGAAAGGTAAGCGCGTGGCCGATTCGGTTAAATTCTATATTCAGTTTGGATCGCAGGAGACGCGCGAGTACTGCATTCGCAAAGGCTACCTGGACGTGTTTCGGAAAGCGGGCGCGCGCGTGATTGAGCCGAGTTGTGGCGCCTGCATCAACGCCGGTCCAGGCGTGACCACGAGTCCAGAACAGGTTGTGATCAGCGCGCAAAACCGAAACTTTCCTGGCCGCAGCGGGCCCGGACAGATGTATCTGGCCAGTCCGCTTACGGTGGCCGCAAGCGCTGTCGCCGGATACATCGTAGAGTACGAACCCAGTACGGAAAGAGAATTAGCGGCGACCGGCCGCTGACGCCCCAACTCCACACAATGTCATCCTGAGCGCGGCTGCTTCGCTTGTGCGAGGCAGCCACTCCGCTCAGGATGACACGATATTGGTAAAATTGACCCCCCGCGGTCACCCGGTATTGTGCAAGCCTGCCGCGATGCCGTTGATGGTCGCGCCCAGTGCGTAGTCCAGGCCGTCGGCGCTGCCACTAGTCCGTTTGCGGCGCAGGAGTTCGACCTGCACCAGGCTCATCGGGTCCACGTACGGGTTGCGCAAGCGGATGGAGCGCGCCAGCACGGGATTGGCCTTCAGCAGTTCTCCCTGGTCGGTGACGCTGAGCAGCATGCGGCGGGTCCGTTCAAATTCATCCACCAGCATTGCCCAAACCCGCTCCCGCAGGTCCGCGTCGAGGACAAGTTCGGCGTAGAGGCGGGCGATGGTCAAGTCAGCTTTGGACATAGCCAGTTCGACGTTGCGGATCAAGTCAGAGAACAGCGGGAAACTGCGCATCATCTCGCAGAGTAACAATTCATGGGCGGAGTCCTGAAGCGCGAAGCGCTCCAACGCATGACCTACGCCGAACCATGCGGGGACAGCGTGGCGGCTTTGCATCCAGCCAAAGACCCAGGGTATGGCGCGGAGATCCTCCAGACGGCGGCCCTGGCCGCGGCGGGGAGGGCGAGAGCCGATGCGCGCGTGCTCCAGCTCGTTCACCGGTGTGGCCTGTTCGAAGTATTCGATCACTGCGGAATTCTCCGCAATG
>Ga0335085_10002807_pt1 | contig 31695 bp, 25 predicted proteins | sample Lox_Sample_45_FD_206712 | JGI IMG/M metagenome (GOLD analysis project Ga0335085, IMG submission 206712) | Soil microbial communities from Loxahatchee National Wildlife Refuge, Florida, United States - Lox_Sample_4.5 | ecosystem: Environmental > Terrestrial > Soil > Wetlands | place: USA... | reverse complement strand
CCGCCGACATCCCCGACATCCACGCGGTCGAGGTCAACTTCGACGGCATCACCTACGCCAAGGGCGCCGCGGTGCTCAAGCAGCTCGTCGCCTACGTGGGCTACGACAACTTCCTCGCCGGGGTGCGCGCCTACTTCGCCGCGCACTCCTACGGGAACGCGACGCTCGCCGACCTGCTGTCGGCGCTCGAAGAGGTGTCGGGACGGGACCTCGGCGCCTGGTCGCGGGAGTGGCTGGAGACCGCGGGGGTGAACACGCTGCGGCCGTCGTACTCGGTGGACGACTCCGGCCGGTTCACCGCGTTCTCCGTGCTGCAGTCGGCGGCGCCGTCGCATCCGACGCTGCGCTCGCACCGGATCGCGATCGGGCTCTACTCGCTGGCGGACGGCGCGCTGACCCGGGTGCACTCGGTGGAGACCGACGTCACCGGCGACTGGACACCGGTACCCGAGCTGGTCGGCCTGCCACGGCCGGACCTGATGCTGATCAACGACGACGACCTGACCTACGCCAAGATCAGGCTCGATCCGCACTCGCTTGACACCGCGATCACCTCGGTCGGGTCGTTCACCTCGTCGCTGCCCGCGGCGCTGGTGTGGGCCGCGTCCTGGGACATGGTCCGCGACGGTGAGATGGCCGCGCGGGACTACGCGCGCCTGGTGGCGGGCGGCGTGGACTCGGTGCGGGACATCAGCGTGGTGCAGACGCTGCTGCGGCAGGCCGCGCTGGCAGTGCGGCAGTACGCCGACCCGTCCTGGCGCGCCGAGGGGCTGGCGTTCCTCGCCTCCGCGCTGCGGTCGCTGCTCCAGGCCGCGCCCGCGGGTTCCGACCACCAGCTCGCCTACGTGCGGGCGTTCACCTCGGTGGCGACCTCGGTGCAGGACCTGGAGTTCCTCGCCGGGCTGCTCGACGGCACGGTCGTGCTGGACGGGCTCGCGGTGGACACCGACCTGCGCTGGGCACTGCTGCGGCGGCTGGTCAGCCGCGGGGTGCGCGGCGAGGACGCGATCGACGCCGAACTGTCGCGTGACGCCACCGACGCGGGCGAGCGGCAGGCGGCGGGCTGCCGCGCGGCGATCCCGACGGCCGCCGCCAAGCGGGAGACCTGGGAGGCGCTGACCGACGGGAAGCTGACGATCGCGATGTTCCGCGCCACCATCGCCAGCTTCGCCGACCCCGACCAGCCCGAGCTCGTCGAGCCGTACCGCGACGAGTACTTCGCCGCGCTCGGCGCGGTGTGGGGGGAATGGTCCTCGGCGATGGCGCAGGACTTCGTGGAGTACGGCTACACGATCGGCGCCGTCGACGAGACGACGATCGCGGCCACCGACGCCTACCTCATCGCCCCGCCCGAGCCGCCGGCCGCGCTGCGCAGGCTACTCTCCGAGGGGCGCGACGAGGTGGTCAGGGCGCTGCGTAACCAGGCCCGCGACCGGGCCGCGGCGAGTTAGCCGGTCGGTTCGCCCCGCAGAACTTGTCCATGACGGCGGGTGGTTCGAGCGCGCTCTTGAGATCGGGCCTGCCGTCTTGGACATCGGGGGGTACGACGCTTGATGAACCGGGGCATGCCGTCTAGACCCAGGAACGAAAAACGGGTGCGGCCGGAGTCAGCCGCACCCGTTTCGTAGGGAATTTTGGACTTTAGACCGCGGGTGCCGCGTTGGTGGCGGCGATGGCCTGGGCGACGGCCTCGCGGACGTGCTTGGCCAGGTCATCCAGCGGGACGGAGACCGTCTCGCCGGTGGCACGCTCTGTGAGCTCGGCGGTGTTGGAGGCCAGGCCGCGCTTGCCGATCGTGATGCGGAAGGGGATGCCGACAAGCTCGGCGTCGCTGAACTTCACGCCCGCCCGGTCGGTACGGTCGTCGATGATCACGTCGACGCCGGCGTCGAGCAGCGCCTGGTAGGCCCGCTCCCCCGCCTCGGCGACGGCGGCGTCGTTCTGCTGCGCGACGATGACGACCGCCTCGAACGGGGCGACCGCGGCCGGCCAGACGATGCCCTTCTCGTCGTGGTGCACCTCGATGCACGCGGCCATCGCGCGCTCCACGCCGATGCCGTAGCAGCCCATCGTCGGCTTGACCGGCTTGCCGTCCGGCCCGGAAACCGTGATCTCGAAGGCGTCGGTGTACTTGTAGCCGAGCTTGAATATGTGCCCGACCTCGATGCCCTTGAGCACGGTGAGCGGGTTGCCGCAGCGGGCGCAGGGCTCGCCTGCCTCCGCGGCGCGCAGGTCGGCCCACTCGCTGACCTCGATGTCGCGGCCGGTGTCAACGCCGCGCAGGTGCACGTCGTCGGTGTTCGCCCCGGTGGTCATGCCGGACCGGCCCCGCAGCGCGAGGTCCGCGATCACCGGCAGGCTGGTGACGCCGACCGCGCCGAGCGAGCCGGGATGCGCGCCGAGCTCGGCGAAGATCTCCCCCGCCTCGGCCGGCCGCACGGAAACCGCGCGGGTCGCGTCGATGAGCTTCTGCTCTTCCAGGGCGTGGTCGCCGCGCAGCAGCACCAGGGTGATGCGGCCGTCGAGGACGTAGACGAGGGTCTTGACCTGCCGGTCGGCGGGCGCGTCATAGCCGGTGGCCAGGTCCTCGATGGTCCGGACGCCGGGCGTGTCGAAGCGCTGCGGCTCGTCGAGCGCCCTGGCGGCGTCGGTGGCCGGGTCGACGGGCGCAAGTGCGGAGACCGCCGCCTCCATGTTCGCCGCGTAGCCGCACTCGGGGCTGTAGACGATGTCGTCCTCGCCGGTCGGCGACGGGCAGATGAACTCGGTCGAGCCGGAGCCGCCCATCGAGCCGTTGGACGCCTCCACCGGGATCGCGGGGATGCCGATCCTGGTGAACGCGCGGCTGTAGGCGGCGTGGTGCGCGTCGAACGACTTGTCCAGGCCCGCGGCGTCCAGGTCGAAGCTGTAGGAGTCCTTCATGGTGAACTCGCGGGTCCGCATCAGGCCGGCCTTGGGCCGCGGCTCGTCGCGCAGCTTGGTCTGGAACTGGTACCACATCTGCGGCAGGTCCCGGTAGGAGTTGAGCTCGGCCGCGAGGCTGGTGACGATCTCCTCGTGCGTCATGCCGAGCGCGAGCTGCGCGCCCTTGCGGTCCTTGAGCCGGAACATTTCGTCGCCCATGAGCTGCCAGCGGCCGCTGAGCTGCCACAGTTCGGCCGGGTGCATGACCGGCATGAGGATCTCCTGGGCACCGATCCGGTTCAGCTCCTCCCGGATGATGCCGATGACCTTGAGCCGGACCCGGACCGCGAGCGGGAGCAGCGAGTAGTGACCCGCCATCAGCTGGCGGATGTACCCGGCCCGCAGCAGCAGCCGGTGGCTGGGCGCGCCCGCCTCCGCGGGATCGTCCCGCAGGGTCGGGATGTGCATGGTTGACCAGCGCACTTGATAACTCCGATTTTGTCGCGTCTGCCTAGACGTACCCGGATACGTAGTGAGACGTCCGGGGGGCCTGGAGATCAGAAAGCGGTCTAGGTGCCTCAGGTCGGAGTCTATCGCCGGCCGACCGTAACCCCCGACCCATATTCACGGCTGAGGATGACGACGGGGGAACGGGAGCCTGACCTGGCGCGGAAATGCCGCCCTGGCCAGCCAGCCGCCGGCCAGTGCCTGGAGGGCGGCGAGCAGCAGCGTGACGGCGATGGCGACCGCCGCGTAGGGCGGCAGGCCCGCCAGGGCGGCGATCACCCTTGCGGTCGCCCCCGCGGGCAGACCCGCCAGGGCGATGGCCCAGAGGGCGACCGCCCAGCCGGCCACGGCGCCCGCCGTGACGGCGAGCAGGGCGCCATGCGAGCGCGGCCGGAACGCGCCCGCCGCCGCGCCGAGCGCGAAGGGCGCGAACCACAGCCCCAGGTACGCGCCGCCCAGGCACAGCAGCGCGGCGACGGCGAAGTCCACGGCGAGGCGCCATACCGCTGGGGCGCTTCGCGCGGGGCGCGCCTGTGCCGCCGACGGTGCCGGACCCGCGACGGGGCTAGCCATCGAGCCTCCAGGTGACGGCGCCGGCGGTGCCGCCGGGTTCGGGTATGGCAAGGTACTCGCCGTTCCACCACAGCGGCACCAGGTTGTCGTACCACGGCGAGGCCGGGTTCTCCGACTGCCCGCCTGGATACACCCCGATCGCATAAACGAACGGGGCGTTGGCCGTGAACTTCGTGGAGCCCAGGGAGGCGGCATCGCTCCGGAACACCGGGCCGGTGACGTTCGTCCACTGCGCCCCGGTGCCGAGCGACACGATCATCCGCCAGCTCGGGCCGGTCTTCGCGTTAAGGCCGCCGTCGGCCGCGTCTTCGGTGTACGGGTCGCCGCCCGCCGGGCGCTGGCCGTAGCCGAGCCCGTCCGCGCCGGTGATCGACGGGAACGAGCGGCTGTGCAGCCGCCCCCAGGTCCAGCTCGACGGCTCGCCGCCAAGCTTGGACGACAGGCGCGACACCGCCTTCTTGAACGCGGCCGCGATCGCCGCCTGCGCGTTAGCCGGCCCCTTGCCCGACGGCCCGGCGAACGCCGCGTTGGACGTGTCGCGGAGGGTCCAGGACTCGAGGTCCTCGGCAAGCGGCGCGATGCCGGGCCCGACGGCCAGGTCGATGCGGTCCTTGCTGACCGGCATCTTGGCGGACTTCCACCACGGGTTGAACACGGTGGTCAGGTAGTCGTTCCAGAACGTCCACCACAGCGAGGCCGCGGCCGAGCCCTGGTCCATGCTGCCGTGCCACTCCGACAGCAGCGCCGCCGCGTCCTTGTCGGCACCGGACAGGCCGGCCGACGACAGCGCGCTGTTGACGGCGGGAAGCAGCCGCTCCGCGAGCGGGTCGGTCAGGTCGTTCTGCAGCTTCGCGATCGAGTCCGCGGTGAGCGGCTCCGCCGCCTGGAGCGCGGCGTAGGCGTGCGCGGCGCGATAGCCGGGGTCGTAGAAGTCGTAGGCGGTGCCGATGTAGTAGGGATAGTCGGCGCCGACCGGCCGCTGGTTGTCGGTCGCGATCAGGTGCGACGGGGGGTCGTAGGCCTGCGGGACCGCCGCCTGCGGTATCACGCCGGTGATGTCGCAGCCGCCCGCGCCGGACATCGGCAGCCAGGGCTGGCAGCCGGCCGGGACCTGCGGGTAGTAGCCGGGCGCGAAGACGCCGATGTTGCCCGCCGCGTCCGCGTAGACGAAGTTCTGCGTCGGCGCGTGCCAGCCGGCCAGCGCCGTCTTGAACTGCGTGAAGTTCGACGCGGTGTTGACCCCGAGCAGCGCAGCGGGGTCAGCGGACGGCACGTTGCCCATCCAGTCCACGGCCATCGTCTGCCCCGCCTGGCTCATGATCGGGCCGTGCGCGGTGATCCGCACCGTGAGCTGCCTGGTCGCGCCGCCGCGGACCGGGATCGAGTAGTGCACCACGGTGAGCGGCCGCCACTGCCCGCGCCAGTAGTACTGCGAGCCGCGCACCTGCTCCTTGTAGTAGAACGTCGCGGAATTCTGCGTGTCCGTCAGCGACCAGGCGATGTTCTTGTTGTGCCCGAGCAGCACGCCGGGCATCCCCGGCACGCTCACCCCGGCCACCTGGTACCCCGGCGCGGACAGCGAGACCTCGAACCAGACCGACGGCAGCGTCTGCGGCAGGTGCGGGTCGCCGCCGAGCAGCGCCCCGCCCCCCGCGACCGCGGGGCCGTTCGCGGCCCACGCATTGGAGTCGGGGTAGTGGTGGGTCTGCGTCGGCAGCAGCTGGCTGAGCTGTGCGAGCACGCTCGCCGCCCCCGCCGCCGTGGAGTCGTCGGAACGGGTTCCGCCATCCGCGGCCCCTCCCCCGCCGCCCGGCGATCCGGCCGGCGTGACGGCCGCGGTCAGTGACGCGGCACCGGAACCCGCAGGGGCGCCGCCTGCCCCCGAGGTGCCTGCCCCTGTGGTCACGGCGAGGGGGACGGAGCTGGCCGCGTCCGGCGCCACCGGGGTGAGCGGGAGCCTGACGTACGGCCCCGGGTCATAGGGCGTCTGCGCGTTCTCCGCCGTGGCGGGGAACCACTCGGCGGTGCGCGCCGAGCCTAGTGACTTGCCGATGAGCGCCATGTCGAGCGGGCCGGTCGTGTAGTCGAGCTCCTGGGTGAGCACGCCCTGCACGACCAGGCTGTCGACCGGCGTCCAGTCGCGGGGGTACTGGCCGGTGAGCGAGAACAGCGCGGGCCAGTCGCCGGAGGCCCTGACCTCGGCGATGTCGTCGTTGACGCCCTGGGCATAGGCGATGAGCGCGGCGCGGGAGGCCCCGGTGGTCTGCGCCCACTCGTTGCGCGCGGTGCGCAGCAGGCCGAGGCGGAGCTCGAACTCGTCGCTCGGCAGGTCGCCCGGCCCGGCGAGCTGCGCGAGACGGCCCTCGCCCAGGCGGCGCTCGGCGTCGAGCTCGGAAAGCCGGAACTTGGCGTGCACGTAGCCGAGCGCGAGGAAGACGTCGTGGGTGCTGCCGGCGGAGATCGACGCGAGGCCCTGCTTGGTGTAGGAGACGGTCACCGGGCCGTCCAGCCCGGGCACGTGCAGTCGCTGCGAGCTGACCGGCTGGCCGCCGGACGCCGACGTCCAGGCGCCGCGGCCTGGGTCGAGCGCAGGACCGAGCGCGGGGATCGCGCCGTAGCCGAACCCGAGTACGCCGAGCAGCAACGCCGACACGACCACCGCGCCTGCCAGGTTCACGACCCGGCGCGCCCGCCACGTTCGCCCGCCACTGCCAGGCCAAACACGCTTCAGCATCCCGGACGTTCTATCACGAAAGCCCGATTGCCGCCGCCGCGGCGGTTGGACGACCCCGGTACCCCCCGCCTGGCTAGCGCGATGGCAAAAGGCGCGCGAAACGTCAGGCGTCGATGACGTTCAGTGGTGACAGCGGTGTTCTGAGTTAATCGATGGGAATCGTTTAGCGGTTGGGCACGGTCTGTCCATGGCGGATGGCCCTTGAGATTGCGGTTAGCCCCCGTGAGGGCCACCCAAGGAATGCGGGCTAGCCTTCTAGCTGCGAATACATTGATTTGCTTGACACTGGGCCCGGCCTGTGTTTACCAGGGACATCGGCGCGGAACGCGGGACAAACAGCCCCTATGCGGATCGTGCGGATCCATTTACAGTGCGATTAAGGGACCGGATCACTTTTGACTGACGAGATATAGGGCACATCGATTACAGAGCGCCGCCTCACGGCGGCGAATCGGTACGCTGAGATGGTGAGATGGATGGCTTGGCCCCGAAGCAAGAACTCCAGGTCATCAGCGCAGCCCGGTACGCACCCGCACAACGGCGTGCAGGCAACCGTGACACCGGCGCCTGACGCTGAGCCGCCCCCCCGCGGCGGGCAGAACACGGGGGTCAGCGGCACCACGCATACGGTCGCCCCCGGATCCGCCGACGACGGCAGGACAGTCAGGCGACCGCGCCCGATCCGCTACGCCCACACCAGGACAGACGACGACAACGGGATGGATGACGCCGCTCCGGCCACGGTGCCCGTCGAGATCACCGACGTTCCGTCGCGCGAAACCGCGCCGCCGCTCCCGGTTCGCGAGCCGGTCGCGGACGAGGGGCTCGGGATCTTCGGCGGCGTGAAGACCACCGAGGTCCCCGACGACGAGTCGGACGCACCGCCGCCACCACGCAAGCAGCGGTTCCATCCGCGCCCGCAGGAGCGGCACGAGCCCGGGCCGGAGCCGGGACGCGCCACCGCGACCGGCGCCACCTGGAACCAGCCGATCGCGTCTCCCCCCGCTCCCGCGAGCGGCGGGGCGGAGGAGAGGAAGCAGAACCCGTTCGGGATGCTCCGGTCGATGCGGCGGGGAGTCGAGCCGGCGGACGACGACGAGCCGCGGGTGAGCATGCGCGACCTGCCGCCCGACGTGCAGCTGCGGTTCTGGCGGATACGTGCCACCATCATGGTGATCGTCGGCGCCGTGTTCGCGGCCCTGACCAGGAACTGGGAGATCGCGGTCACGCTCGCGATCCTGGCTGGCATCGTCGACACCATCTACCGCTCGCGTAACGCCGCGGCGTACCGGAACGGCGCGAGCGACCCCGGCGCGCGCAAGCGGACGAGCAGGCAGCTGGGACGGCTACGGCGCGAGGGATACTTCGCGCTCGACGCCAGGCCCATCCCCAACAGCCGGGAGTTCATCGACCACCTGGTCATCGGCCCGTCCGGTGTCTACGCGATCGACTCGGAGAAGTGGGATGCCAAGCTGCCGGTCCGCACGCTGAACGGCAAGCGGCTGTACCTCGGGCCAGAATCGCAGAAGGAGCGGCTCGAGCACGCCCTGTGGGAGGCGTCGCAGGCCAGCGAGGTCCTGTCCGCGGCGCTCGGCTACGATGTGCCGGTCCGCGCCGCGCTCGCCATCTACGGCCCGAAGATCCCGTGGGAGATCGCCACGATCAGGAACGTGGACGTGTTCACGGGCACCGCGCTGCGCAAGTACCTCAAGCGGCGCGGCCGGGCGAAGGACGGCGTGGTGCCGCTCACCCGCGAGCAGGTCCGCACGATCTATGACACGGCGTCACGCATGCTGCCCGACGTCGCACCGTCGATGACGCGCACCCCGGTAGGCTGAATACCCCATTAGCTTTCTGTGAGGGGAGTTCGGCGATGCCGTCGTTGAGGTCACGCACGGTCACGCACGGTCGGAACATGGCGGGAGCGCGCGCGCTGCTGCGCGCGACTGGGGTAGCCGCATCGGACTTCGGCAAGCCGATCGTGGCCGTGGCCAACAGCTTCACCGAGTTCGTGCCAGGTCACGTTCACCTCGCCGACGTCGGGCGGATCGTGTCCGACGCGGTGCGTGCCGCGGGCGCGATTCCGCGCGAGTTCAACACGATCGCCGTCGACGACGGCATCGCGATGGGACACGGCGGCATGCTGTACTCGCTGCCGTCCCGCGAGCTGATCGCCGACTCGGTCGAGTACATGGTCAACGCGCACTGCGCGGACGCGATGATCTGCATCTCCAACTGCGACAAGATCACGCCGGGAATGCTGATCGCCGCGATGCGGCTGAACATCCCGACCGTGTTCGTCTCCGGCGGTCCGATGGAGGCGGGGAAGGTCGTCGCGACCGTTTCCCCCTCGTCGGCTCCGTCCGGGGTGCGCAAGCTGGACCTGATCGACTCGATGGTCGCCGCGGCGGACCCGTCGGTGTCGGACACCGAGCTTGACGCGATGGAGGAGGCGGCCTGCCCGACCTGCGGGTCCTGCTCCGGAATGTTCACCGCCAACTCGATGAACTGCCTCACCGAGGCGATCGGGCTCGCGCTGCCCGGCAACGGCACCACGCTCGCCACGCACACCGCGCGGCGTTCGCTGTTCGAGCGGGCGGGCGCGCTGGTCGTGTCGCTCGCCAAGCGGTACTACGACGGCGACGACGAGTCGGTGCTGCCCCGGTCGATCGCGACCAGGGACGCGTTCGAGAACGCGATGGCGCTTGACATCGCCATGGGCGGGTCGACCAACACGATCTTGCACCTGCTGGCCGCTGCACACGAGGCCGGCGTCGACTTCGGCCTGAAGGAGATCGACGAGCTGTCCCGGCGGGTGCCGTGCCTGTGCAAGGTGGCACCGAACGGGTCCTACCACGTGGAGGACGTGCACCGGGCCGGCGGCATCTACACGATCCTCGGCGAGCTGGACCGCGGCGGGCTGCTTAACCACTCGGTGCACACTGTGCACGGGGCGCCGCTGTCCGACTGGGACCTGCGTTCCGGTTCCGTGCTGCCTGAGGCCGTGGAGCTGTACCACGCGGCGCCCGGCGGGGTGCGGACCGTTAAGGGGTACTCGCAGTCCGCGCGGTGGGAGTCCCTCGACGTGGACGCGGCCGGCGGGTGCATCCGCGATGTCGAGCACGCGTACACCGTCGACGGCGGTCTGTGCATGCTGTACGGCAACCTGGCGCCGGACGGCGCGGTCGTGAAGACGGCGGGCGTGCCCGAGGAGCTGTGGACGTTCTCCGGCCCGGCCCGGGTGTTCGAGTCCCAGGAAGACGCGGTTGACGGGATACTCGGCGGCCGCGTTTCCGCTGGCGACGTGGTGGTCATCAGGTACGAGGGCCCGCGTGGCGGTCCCGGCATGCAGGAGATGCTGTACCCGACCTCGTTCCTCAAGGGGAAGGGTCTCGGCCGGGCCTGCGCGCTGATCACCGACGGGCGGTTCTCCGGCGGGACTTCCGGGCTGTCGATCGGGCACATGTCCCCCGAGGCGGCGGCCGGCGGCGTGATCGCGCTCGTCCAGGAGGACGACACGATCGTGATCGACATCCCGCGCAGGGAACTGCGCCTCGACGTGCCGGACTCCGAGATCGCCGAGCGCCGTCAGGCGCTGCTCGCCGCGCTCGGGTCGTACCGCCCGCAGGCGCGGCAGCGGCCGGTCAGCCCCGCACTCCAGGTCTACGCGGCGCTTGCCACCTCGGCATCGACCGGCGCGGCGCGCGACGTCTCGGTACTGGGGAAGCTCGGCGAATGACCGGATTCACCAGCGGGGTCGTCCCCCCGCGGGCAAGATGAGCGGATTTGTCCGGGCGGCACGGGAGTCTGACGCCGAGGGGCTTGCCCGGGTGCAGGTCGCGAGCTGGCAAGCGACGTTCGCGGGCCTGGTGCCCGATTCGGTGATTGCCGAGCTGGCCTCCGAGGAGGCGCTCGGCCAGTTCACCGAGCGCTGGGTGGCGGCGATCGGTGCTCCCCCGACGTCGCGGCACCGGGTGCACGTGGCAATCGACAAACCGGGCGAACCCGAGATACTGGGATTCGCCGCGGCCGGCCCCGCCACCGACGAGGACCTGTGGCCGGGAACGGACGGCGAGCTTTACGAGCTGCACGTGCTGCCGTCGACTTCTGCCGCCGGTCATGACGAGCGGCTGCTGAACGCGGTCGCCGACACGTTCGCCGAGGACGGCTTCAGCACGGGGTACACCTGGGCGCTTGCCGGGGACTCCTCGCGCATCGCCTTCCTCGAGGCGGCGGGCTGGGCGCCCGACGGCAGCACGGCCAGCCTCGACATGGGAGTAAAGGTGCCCGTGGTGCGCCTGCACACCCGCCTTTCGCCGGCCGGCTGATCTTTGCGCTTCGGTGCGGTCGTGTGAGTACCGTTCGGCCGGCTGGGGCCGGGCTGGGGTCGGCTCAACGGTACTCACATGGACGGCTGGCCGGGCCGGGGCGAACTCTGGGGGCGGGGCGGGTGGAACACGCGCCCGTTCGGGATGAGCTGGAGCGGTTGCGGCGGCCCGGCGGGACTCGCGGGACTCGCGGTGGCGGCGGCGGGAGTGCGGCTCGCGGGGGTGGGGGTGAGGGTGAGGTTGGGTTTCAGCTGGCGGTGCGGGGGCGCATAGGATCTGCCGGTGGCTAGTGCGCGGGAATGGGTGGCCGGGACGCGGCCGCGGACGCTGCCGGCGGCTGTGGTGCCGGTGCTCATCGGGTCGGGTGTGGCGGCAGGGTATAGCTCGTTCTCGTGGTGGCGGGCGCTGCTCGCGCTGCTCGTGGCGCTCGCGCTGCAGATCGGCGTGAACTACGCCAACGACTACAGCGACGGCGTGCGCGGTACCGACGCGGCGGGGCGGCGGGCCGGGCCAATGCGGCTTGTGGGTTCCGGCGCGGCATCGCCGCGCGCGGTGAAATACGCGGCGTTCGGCTGCTTCCTCGTGGCCTGCTGCCTGGGGCTGGTGCTCGCCGCGGTCACGTCCTGGTGGATCGTGGCGGCGGGGGCGCTGTGCGTGCTCGCGGCCTGGTTCTACACCGGGGGCTCGCACCCGTACGGCTACCGGGGGCTCGGCGAGGTGTCCGTGTTCCTGTTCTTCGGCGTGGCGGCGGTCGCGGGGACCGCCTATGTGCAGATGGGGCGGCTGTCCTGGCTCGGGCTCGCGGCTTCGGTGCCCGCCGGGCTGCTGTCTTGCGCGCTGCTGATGGTCAACAACCTGCGGGACATCGGCTCGGATGCCACCTCGGGCAAGCGGACGCTCGCGGTGCGGATCGGGGACTCGCGGGCGCGGCTGACCTACCTGCTCTTCCTGCTCGTGCCGTTCGCGCTCGGCGCGGCGATCGCGGTGTACCGGCCATTCGCGCTGCTCATGCTGCTGGCGCTGCCGCTCGCGATCGCGCCGGTGCGGGCGGTGCGCGGAGGGGTTTCCGGGCCAGGGCTCATCGCGACGCTGGGGCAGACGGGGCGGCTGCAGCTCGCGTTCGGGATCGCCTTCACGGTGGGGCTGGCCGTTCACGGGTAACCGGCTTCCGTGGCAGCGGCAGTGCCGAGCCGGCGGGCGGCAATGGCGGCAAAAACCGCGCAAGTTGCCGTGGCCGCCAAATCTGCATGCGTAATGCTTGCGGTTACCCAGCCTGCCGCATTCCCAGACGATAACCTGCAGGTGAATCTGATTTCTGGCTGGGAGCGGAGCCCTGCCCAACGGGGCGAGCCGTGTGGTCCTGCTGTCTACCGGATTCACAGGGGAGGGGTGCCTGGGTGGAGCACCATAAGGCTGATGTGTGGCAGGTGGCCGGCCGCGGAACGGCTGGCGACGACACCGCGCGGTTCCTGCATGAGCTGCGCCAGCTCAGAGACGGCGCGGGGCTCGGTCAGGCCGAGCTCGCGGCGAAGGCGCATTACCCGTTCGACACCATCAAGGCCGCGGAGGCCGGGCCTTCCCTGCCTGACCTGCCGGTGCTCTCCGCCTACGTCCGCGGCTGCGGCGGCACCGCCGAGGAGTGGGAGGAGCGGTGGCGGCGGCTGACCAGGACGCCCTCCCTGCCGGTTGCCGCCTCACGTGATGCGGGGAATTCTGCCGCCGCATCGGCGGGTGCCAGGATCGGCGCGGCGACCCAGGTCGTGGACGCTCCCGACCCTTCGGTCATCATCGCGGCGCTCGGCCGCGTCGCGGAGGGGATGGCCGTCGGCGATACCGACATGGACGCGGCGGCGCTCACCGTCCCGTCGCGGCCCAGCTACCCGGCTGCTGACTCGCCCGTTGGTTCTGCTGGCGATGTCTCGCCTGCCGACCCGTCGTTGGCTGACGTCCCGTTGCGCGACGTGCCGCTGGGCGATGTCGCGCTGGGCGACGTCTCGCTGCACGACGCCTTGCCGCCCGAAGTCTCGCTGGGCGACGTGTCGTGGGCCGGTGCCTTCACGGCGGGCCCTGCGGACAACCCCGTGGCCGACTCGGCTGATTTCTCGGCGTTTACTCCCTTTGCCCCGGTCGCTCCGGCGGATGACTCGCTGGTTACGCCGGCTGATGGCGCATTCGTCACCCCGGCGGCCGGGTCGACGGCTGACTCGCCGTTCGCGCCGGCTGAGCCGGCGGCCGACGACACCCCTAAGGGGTGGGACCCCATCCGCGTGTCCGCCGCGTGGCCGGCGATCGGCAACGAGGACCCTCGCCGAACTGACGCTACGTCGCCGGGCGCGGCGCGGCCGGGTACGGACGGACCGGCGGGCGGCCTGACTCGACCCGCCATCCGTCAGTCCGCCTGGGCCCGCGGTGTCGACGCCTCCGGCGAGTCGACAGGCGTGGCGCGCCCGGGATCGCGGGCGCGCACCCTGATGGTCGCCGTCGTCCTGATCTGCGTGCTCGCGGTGGTGCTAGCGATCTTCGCCTGACGCGGGGCCGCTGCCATTGCTGTTCGGCGGGCTGACCTGCGTGGCGCCCGCGCCAATCGCCGTGTCCGTGTCCAGCGTGAGCTCGAGCTGCGGGGCGGGCTGCTCCTCCAGCTGCCCGCCTAGTTCCTGCGGGCTTGCCTGCGATGGAATCGCCGCCTGCGTCTCCGACGGCGGCACCTGCCGCGCCGCGGGAGCCGACGGCACGGCGTTCGCCGGCTGATCGCCCTGTCCCGCTGGCCCGGCCCCGCTTGCCTGCGCAGCCTCCGGGCCGGCGAATGCTGAGGTCACGGCCTTCAGCGCCGTCGTCACCTCGCTCGGGATCACCCAGAACGTGTTGCCCGCGCCGTTGGCGAGCTGCGGCAGCGTCTGCAGGTACTGGTAGGCGAGCAGCTTCGGGTCCGGGTCGTTGCGGTGGATCGACTCGAAGACCTGGCTGATGGCCTGCGCCTCGCCCTCCGCGCGCAGGATCGCCGCCTGCTTGTCGCCCTCGGCACGCAGGATCTTGCTCTGCTTGTCGCCCTCCGCGGTGAGGATCTGCGACTGCCGCTGCCCCTCGGCGTTCAGGATGGCGGCGCGCTTCTCACGCTCGGCGCGCATCTGCTTCTCCATCGCGTCCTTCACGGACTTCGGCGGGTCGATCGCCTTGATCTCCACCCGGGTGACCCGGATCCCCCACTTGCCGGACGCGTCGTCGAGCACGCCGCGCAGCAGCGTGTTGATCTTGTCGCGTGAGGTGAGCGTCTGCTCCAGGTCCATCGAGCCGATGACCGACCGCAGCATGGTCGCGGTGAGCTGCTCGATCGCCTGGATGTAGTTGACGATCTCGTAGTCGGCCGCCCGCGGGTCGGTCACCTGGAAGAACAGCACCGTGTCGATCTGCACGACCAGGTTGTCCTCGGTGATGACGGGCTGGCCGTTGAACGAGACGACTTGCTCCCGCAGGTCAATCTGCGTCTTGACCCGGTCGACGAAGGGCACGATGAAATTCAGCCCCGGCTCCAGGGTCTTGCGATACCGGCCGAACCGCTCGACGTTCCTAGCTCGCGCTTGCGGCACGATCCGCACCGAACGCACCACCGTGAGCAGGACGATCAGAGCGATCACCGCCGCGATGATGATCTCTGCGACGATCATGGCTATTGCTCCCTCGGGTAAACAAGTGCCGTCGCGCCCTCGATTTGCATGACGTCGACGGTATGACCGACCGGGATGACCAGCGTCTCGTCGTAGGAGCGGGCGGACCATTCCTCGCCCCCGATGCGGACTCTGCCGCTGTGCCCGGTGACCTCCTCAAGTACGCGGCCCGGCCGGCCGACAAGCGCGGCGGGACCGGTCTTCAGCAGCGGCGGCTGGCGCACATGCCGCCGGGCGACCGGAAGCACGAGCCCGAGCCCCGCTATCGAGGCGATAACGAACGCGAGCAGCTGGAACGGCAGGCCGAGATGCGCCGCCGCCACGGCGGCCGCGACGCCTGCGCCGACCGCAATGAGGCCAAGCGCGAACGTGAACGTGACCAGCTCGGCGACGCCGAGCACGGCCGCCACGATCAGCCAGACGATCCATGCCACCATGGCCGCTCCGCGGGGAAGCTCCCGTCACGACGCTCACACGCCGCAAAACCCTATGGCGCGGGCAATTCGCTCGTGCCCCTACTCACAGAGTAGCCCTCCCCGCAAGCAACCAACACCCACGTGAGGCCGCTGCCCGCCGAGATTAAACAGTGTCGAACTAGCGGCAATTATTCGTCGGCCCTGTAGTGACGACTTGTCCGCCCTACACTCGTTTGGGTGGACGGCGAGTGCCACACGCTGGGACCAGGAGGTGCCGGGTGAATCGTCAGGGCAGCGGGCCTGGCAGAGGCACGTTCGGCCGGCCAGCTGATGCTGCCTTCGCTCGTGACGCATACCAGCGTGACTCCTATCTGGAAGCAAGCGCATACCCCGTCGATCCTGGATATCAGGGCTATACGGGAGGCCGGGAGCGCGACCGCCCGCGGCCCGCCGACCAGCCGCCTGGTCCCGCGCGACCGCGGCCTGAGCGCGGCGCCCCGCCCAGGCCGGCGTCCCCGTCACGGGGCGCCCGCCAGGCGGCGCAGGACCTCGGATCGGCCGACCGGCTCTGGCAGCGCCCCGAGGACGCGATGCCAGGCGTGGGTCGTCCCCGTCCGCGTCCCGCGGGACCGCGTCCGCGGCAGGCGCCTCCGGGTCAGCAGCGTCCCGGTTCCGCGCGCGGACCGCGCGACGCCGGGTACTACGATCCCCAGGGCCAGCAGGCGCGGCCCTATCCGCCATCGGGGCAGGGGCGGGTGCCTCAGGATGCCGGCTACCGCGGGCAGGGTCGTGGTCCTGGCAGGCAGAACACCGCGTCCGCGCCCGGATGGTCCGGCGCGTCCGGGTACCAGGGCGGCCAGCAGTGGGCCGGCGCCGGGCAGCAGGGACAGCCGGGGCCGGTGCCACCAGGCCCGGGCAGCGGTGCGGGCGGTCCAGGCCCTGCTCAGGGCGGTATGCCCGGTCAGGGTGAGTACCAGGCGGGGCAGTTCGCTCCCGGCTGGCAGGGCGCGGGCCAGGCGCCGCGATCTGGCCAGGATCAGGCGTGGCCGCAGGGACAGCGTGCCGGACAGCCTGGCGTCGGGCAGCCGTACCCGGATCAGGGCAGCGCGGGCTACGGACAAGCTCAGTACGCGGCCGGGCAGGGACCGTTCGCCCAGGGGCAGCCCTATGGGGCCGCGGCCGGGCAGGCTCCCTACAACGCCGGCCAGCACGGTGGGGGCCAGCAGCAGTACGGCGCTCCTCAGTACGGTAACGGGCAGTACGGCGGGCAGCAGGCGGCCGGGCAGTACGGTCAGCCTCCGCGTAACACGGGATCATGGCAGGCCGCCGGGCCCGCCCAGGGAGAGGGCTGGGCGCCAGGCGCGGCGCACCCGGGCGCGAATCAGCGGAACACCGGGTCGTGGCAGGCCGCGGGCCCCGCACCCGGCCAGGCCTGGCCCCCCGGCCAGGTGCACCCCGGAGCGGACCCGAGGAACACCGGGTCATGGCAGGCCGCTGGCCCGGCATATCCCGGCGGGAACCCGGGGAACACCGGATCGTGGCAGGCCGCCCCTGGACCGTATGGTCCCGATATGCGGATGACGGGCGGCTGGCAGGCGGCCGGCCCGGGACAGTACGGACCAGGACAGTACGGCGGCGACCCGCGCAACACCGGCTCCTGGCAGGCGGCCGGAGCCGAGCAGGCTCAGGGCTGGGCGCCGCAGCCGGAGTACGGCGGCCGTAACACCGGCTCCTGGCAGGCCGCGGGCCCCGACCAGGGATACGGCTGGAACCAGGGCCAGGACCAGTACGCCCAGAGTCAGGGCCAGTACGGCCAGGGACAGTACGGCCAGGGAGCCAGGAACACGGGCTCCTGGCAGGCCGCGGGCGGCCCGCCCGGGTCCGGGTGGCCCGGCCAGGGGCAGCAGCCGTATCCCGGTCAGCCCCACCAGGGCCAGCCGTATCAGGGGGCACCGGACCCCGGCCTGCGTGACACCAGCGGCTTCGGGCGGGCGGGCAGCCCGGTCATCAGGCAGCGCGACAGCGCACTGCCCGATCCACCGCCGGGCCCGAAGGCGCCAATCGCCGCCATCGAGAACGACAACGTCGCCGCGTTCGCCCGCGACCTGCGGGTACTACGGTCGAAGGCCGGGCTTGACTACCCGGACATGGCGGAGAAGTCGCACTACACGATGCGCACCCTGGCCTCGGCCGCCGGCGGCCTGCGGCTGCCCACGCTGCCCGTGCTCATCGCCTACGTCAATGCCTGCGGCGGCGACGTGACCGAGTGGGAAGAGCGCTGGGGGCGGCTGACCAAGTCGGGCAAGCGCACGGGGCAGGTCGCGCTGCTGGCGGGCGGGCAAGACCAGGGTTCGCACCAGGAGGGGCCGATTCCGCAGGGCGCGCGGCAGACCGGCGAGATCTACGTCATCACCTCGGCCAGGCAGCGCGACGAGCGCTGGTAGCCGGCGGGTGGGTGGCGGGTGGGGTGGCGGATGAAGGCTGCTCATCCCCCCGCAAATACAATGGCCAGGTGCTGCCTGCGGACAATCATGTGCATACCGAATGGTCCTACGACACATCGGCGGACGCCTCGATGCTCCGCAGTTGCGAGCAGGCCGTCGCCGTCGGACTGCCGGCCATCGCGTTCACCGAGCACCTGGAGTTCATCAGCGGCGGCCCAGGCGACGCGATCCTCGATGTCGCCACCGACCACCGCTGGTGGAGCAGGATCAAGCCGCTCGACGTCGAGGGATACCTGGCGTGCATCGAAGAATGCCGGGAGCGCTTTCCCGGCCTGCGGATCCTGTCCGGCGTTGAGGCGGGCGAGTCGCACCTGTTCGGCGCGAGCGCGGGCGCGATCGTGGGCAGGTTCGACTTCAACCGGATTCTCGGCTCGCTGCACGCGGTGCCCTACCGGGGCAGGCTCATCTCGGCCGACGCGCTCTTCGGCCCCATGTCCGACGCCGACGCGATGCGCTACTACTTCACCGAACTGGTCGCGCTGATCGAGGGCAGCGACCTGTTCCAGGTGCTCGCCCACCTGGACTTCCCGCGCCGTTACTGGCCGAGGGGCGCGCACCTGTTCCGTGAGCAGCCGTTCGAGGAGGAGTACCGCACGGTGCTGCGCGCACTCGCCGCATCCGGGCGCGTGCTCGAGATCAACACGAAGACGCCGCTCGCCTCGGTCGACCTGGTCCGCTGGTGGCGGGAGGAGGGCGGGACCGCCGTCTCCTTCGGCAGCGACGCGCACCTGCCCAACCGCGTCGGCGACCGCTTCAAGCTGGCCGTCGACGTCGTGGAGGCGGCCGGATTCCGCCCGGGCCGCGACCACTACGACTTCTGGCGCGCCTAGCCATTAACCGGAGGCGGATGGCTGTGGCAGCGATCCGGCTATAGGCGGCTGGTTGCCGCAACCATACGGGCGCGGCCCTCGCGGCGGCGCGGCTCGCGCGGGCGCGGGCGCCGCGGGTTGGGCCTGCGGGAACTTCGGATGCGGGTGGCCTGGAGGGCGGAGGCACGCAACCGTTCGGGATGAGCGGTCGTGGTAGCGGGGGCGGCGGGATCAGCGGGCGACTGCCCCGGCCAGGAGCGGAGCGTCCGGGGCTTTACTTCAGGAACTTGATGATCGCGGTGAGGAGAGCGCGGGCGACGTGCTGCTGGAACGCCGGGGACGTCAGCAGCCGCACGTCGGCGGCGTTCTTCATGTTGCCGACCTCGATGAGGATCTTCGGAACCGTGGTGAGGTTCAGGCCGGCCAGGTCGTCGCGGTAGCTGATGCCGTTGGTGCCGTCGTAGTTGCTCACCGGCATCTTCGTGAGCGCGAGCATGGCCGCCTTGATGCCTGCGCCGAAGGTTCGCGACGAGTGGATCACCTTGTCGTTCGGACCGTCGGCGACTGGTTCGAGCAGCGCGAAACCGCGGCAGCCCGCGCAGTAGGCGCCGTCCGCGTGGATGTCCACGGCGACGTTGGCATGCGCGTCGTTGATGATGAACGAGCGCTTGTTCACGCACGGACCGTGACCCTTGTTGCTCGGCCTTGTCATGACGACCTTGGCGCCGTCCTTGACCAGATCGGCCTTGAGGTAGCTCGCGACGTGCCAGTTGAAGAGCGCCTCGGTGAAGGTGTGCGCGCCGTCGGTCTGCGTGCCCGTGGTGTCGCAGTCCTCCCACTCCCTGCCGTTCCACACCTGCTGGGCGAGGTAGGCGGGGTAGTCCTTGTTGAGGCCGTTGTGCCCGGGGTCGATGCCGACGATCTTGCCCTTGAGCGGCAGCGCGCCCAGCGCGCTCGTCGCGGCGGCCGACCGCTGATCGGCGGTGAGCGCCGAACGCGTCGCGGTGGCGACCGCGTGCGCGGAGATGGTCCCAGTCGCCGTGGCGGCAAGCACAATGGCGATCGCGGTGAGGGTCAGCCAGTGCACGGGACGGGCCAGACGACGAGTCACAGCGGTCAGCGTAGTATGCCCGCGCCGTCCCGGTATGGGGGTTGACGTCACCGCGCTTTTCATGTCCGATTTCCGCTAGTGCAGGCCCGGTGCGGGTGGTTGAGTGGGTTGCGTGATGGACGACGAGCAGCGGTATGCGGCGGCCAGCAGCAGGGATGCGCGGTTCGACGGGGTGTTCTTCACCGCGGTCAAGACCACCGGCATCTACTGCCGGCCGTCGTGTCCCGCGATCACTCCCAAGCGTGCCAACGTCGTGTTCTACCCGACGGCGGCCGCGGCCCAGCAGGCCGGATTCCGTGCCTGCAAGCGGTGCCGGCCCGACGCCTCCCCCGGCTCGCCGGAATGGAACGTCCGGTCCGACGTCGCGGGGCGGGCCATGCGGCTGATCGCCGACGGAGTGGTGGACCGGGCCGGCGTGGACGGGCTCGCGGACCGGCTCGGCTATTCGCCGCGGCAGGTCGGGCGGCTGCTGACCGCAGAGGTTGGCGCCGGGCCGCTGGCGCTCGCCAGGGCCCAGCGGGCGCGGACCGCGCGCATCCTGGTGGAGACGACGGCCCTGCCGATGAGCGACATCGCGTTCGCGGCCGGGTTCTCCTCGATCAGGCAGTTCAACGCCACGATGCTCGAGGTGTACGACATTCCGCCGACCGCGCTGCGCGAGCGGGCCGCCCGCCGTCCGCTTGCTGCCACCCGTCGCCGGACCACCCCGGATGCGGTGGGCGACGCCGGCGCGACCGGAGTGCTGCGGCTGCGGCTGCCGTACCGGCCGCCGATCGACCTGGAGCGGATGTTCGGCTTTCTCGCGGCGCGCGCCATTCCCGGCGTCGAAGTCGCCACTTCCGGCGAGTACCGAAGGACAATAAGTCTCCCGAACGGTTGCGGCGTCCTCTCCCTGCGCCACGTGCCAAGCGCGAGCTGGGTGGACTGCTCGCTTGTCCTTTCCGACCTGCGGGACGTGACCGCGGCCGTGCAGCGCTGCCGCAGGCTGCTCGACCTGGACGCTGACCCGGCGGCGATCTCCGGCTTTTTCGACGGTGACCCGCTGCTCGGGCCGCTCGCCGCGAAATGCCCTGGCAGGCGCTCGATCGGCGCGGTCGACGGCGACGAGATCGCGGTCAGGGCCGTGCTCGGCCAGCAGGTGTCGGTGGCCGCCGCGCGGCGGCTCGGCGGGCGGCTCGCGGCGCTGTACGGGACGCCGCTTCCCGCCGGTCTTTCCGGTCTTTCCGGTCTTTCCGGTCTTTCCGGTGGTGGGGACGCTGCGCTGACGCACGTGTTTCCTGACGCGGCGACGATCGCGGGCCTCGACCCCGCCGCGCTGCCGATGCCGCAGTCGCGCGGACGGGCGCTGATCACCCTCGCCGCCTCCCTGGCGGGCGGCGACATCCGGCTCGACGCGGGCGCGGACCGTGAGGAGGTCGGGGCGCGGCTGATGGCGCTGCCGGGAATCGGGCCGTGGACCGCCGGATACATCAGGATGCGCGCATTGTCAGACCCGGATGTTTTCCTAGAGGGAGACGTCGGGGTGGTGCGGGCGCTGCGGGCGCTCGCGGCCGACCCGGGCGCGCCCGTGACCGTGCCGGCTGTGACAGCGTCCGCCGTGGCGTCACGGTGGCATCCGTGGCGTTCGTACGCGGTGCATCACCTCTGGGCCATCGAGGAGCCGCCGGCCAGCCCGGCTGCCGAGTCGCGGGCCGCCAGTTAAGGGCCGAGTGGATTTCATACAGGAGCCATGGATTCCAGAGAGGACAGTGTCATGGCAGGACAGTTTCTGGCCGCCGGCCCGACGGCGCCGGCGTGGTACGACATCGTGGACTCACCCGTGGGCCGGGTGCTGCTTACCGGAGACGAGCAGGCGCTCGCCGGGCTCCACCTGCTCGACGCCGGTGAGCGCTCCTACCGGATACCGGCGGGCTGGGAGCGCCGCCCAGGCGCGTTTCCCGTCGTGGCCAGCCAGCTCGAGGAGTACTTCGCCGGGACGCGCAGGGAGTTCGACGTGCCGCTCGCGCCACGCGGTACCCCGTTCCAGCTCGCCGTCTGGGCCGAGCTGATGAAGATTCCCTATGGCGAGACGGTCAGCTACGGCGACATCGCGCTTGCGCTCGGCAAGCGGCTCGTCGCGTCCCGCGCGGTGGGGCTCGCCAACGGGCGCAACCCCATCTCGATCATCGTGCCGTGTCACCGGGTGATCGGCTCCGACGGTTCGCTCACCGGCTATGGCTGGGGCGTCGAGCGGAAGGAGTGGCTGCTGCGCCACGAGGGCGCGGTCGCCGTCCGGGAGCCGGCCGACGTCCAGGCCGCCCTCTTCGGCTAGCCCGCTGTTTGGCTAGCCCGCTGTTTGGCTAGCCCCAATCCGGCGGCCAGGTCGGGCGGCTACCCGGTCCTTCGTCCGGGCTGTCCGGGCCGACCGGGCCGCTGGGGGTTGCCGCCGGGTCGCTGACGAAGACCGAACGGTCGTCGGGGGCGAGCCAGGGCGGCGGGTAGAGGTGCTCCTGGCTGCGGACGACTGCCGCCGCGTCCCGCATCAGCGTCAGCGAGTCGTCGCGGTGCCGTTCATAAACATCGTGGCTCGTCTGCCCGAGGCTCTTGCGGCGGCAGGCCATGGCGAGTTCGGTGGCGGCCAGCTGATACTGGGTCATCGCGCGCCTGCCGTCGAGGCCGAGGTTGAGCCTCGCCCAGTGCCTGCCGAGGCGGCGCATCCGCAGGTTGGCAAGCATCGGGATGTCCTTCGCGGTCACCACCTCGGGATCCTCGAAGTCCGGCAGGAAGCTGGTGATCATCTTGATCACCCGCTGCCTGTCGGCGACCACGGCGGTGATCACCACGATCAGCGCGCCGACGAGGATGACATAGGTGGTGAGCAGCGCGGTCCCTTCCGCCGTCACCGAGTGATTCCACAGCGCGTCGAGCGCGACCGCCGCGGCCCAGCCGGCGACGATCGCCAGGTACCGGCCGGTGACCGCGGGACGGGTCGCCGCGTAGGCCACGCCGAGCCCGATCAGCGCCGTGAACAGGGCGTGGAACGCCGGGCCGAAGATGCCGCGCCTGGTGAACTCCTCGGCGATCGCGGCGGCGCCGTTGCCCCAGGCGACGGAGTAGCCGTACACGTTGGCCACCAGGGCGAAGCCGAGCCCCACCATGGAGCCGTAGACGACGCCGTCCTCCACACCGTCGATCTCGGTGCGGCGGGAGGCGAGCAGCGCGAGCAGCACGAGCCCGTTGAGCGTCTCGGCGACGAGCGCGCCGCCGATGGCCGCGCCGGCCGGCACCGGGGCCGTGAGGCTCGGGTGCGGGGCGAGATCCGGTGTAGTGATCGCGGCGGTGTGCAGCGCACGGCCGATCAGCGCGGTGACGACCGCGATGCCCGCGCCCGTGCCGAAGATCGCCGCGAGCAGCGCCCTCGGTTCCGGCTCGAGCCGGTCCAGGTACAGGAGGAGCGAGACGAGCAGCGGGAACGGCAGCAGCGCGAGCAGCAGTCCGACCAGGGCGGGCGCAGGGCCGCGCTGCAGGACCACGGCCACGAGCGCGACGATGGCGACGATGCTGCAGGCGACGAGGCCCAGCAGGAAGATCACCGGGGTACGTCCGAAACGCGAGGAGTCAAGCACTGGCCTGCGCGCCCGTGGAGACATACCAAAAGGGTAACCGTTGCGAACCGGGCGATACCAGACGTTAGGTACGGAGCGGACGTCCTCGCTCGGCTGGCGTTGGCGTGGCGTTGGCGTGGCGTTGGCGTTGGCGTTGCTAGCGCGGTTACTAGCCGGCGGGCAGCGGCGGCAGGTTGCCGTTCTCATCCAGGTCGAACTCGCCGTCCTTCACGCCGAGCACGAACGCGTCCCACTCGGCCTCGGTGAAGTACAGCTTGCCCGCTTCCGGCTTCGCGGCGTCGTACATCACGTAGAGCTTCGGCTCTCCCGCCTTGTGCGGGGCCTGCGAGGTGTCGGTGGTGACGTACACCTCGACGCGGCTCTCGGTCTCCTCCATGGCCCTAGGCTACTGCCCGCCCCGCCGCGCGGCGCGGGCAATGGGCTCATGCATAGCTGTCCCGTGCGCTGTATCCGGGGTACAGCTCGTCTGACCGCACGATCTGGACGCCGAGCGGAACCAGGGAGATCGGGATCATCTTGAAGTTGGCCAGCCCAAGCGGGATGCCGATGATAGTGATGCACAGCGCGATGCCGGCCGTGAAATGGCCGATCGCCAGCCACCAGCCGAGCAGGATTATCCAGATGATGTTGCCGATGATCGACGCCACCCCAGCGTCACGGCGGACCGTGATGGACCGGCCGAACGGCCAGATCACGTAGGACGCGATGCGGAACGACGCGATGGCGAACGGGATCGTGATGATCAGGATGGCGCAGATGATCCCGGCGATGACATAAAGGATCGCCATCCACCAGCCGCAGAGCACCAGCCAGATCACGTTGAGGATCAGCCTCATACGGAGCTACTACCCGTAGCGGATCATCCCACGCCTGCAACGTAAAGTGACCCCAGGCGCCCCGGGTCAGGCGGTGGTCTTGGCGGGCGCGCGCAGTTCCAGTGCAGCAAGCAGGCGGGCGGTGCTCGCCGCGATCTCGTCCACGGCCGCGTCGAACGCCGCGGCGTTCTTCGCGGCCGGTGCGCGGAAGCCGCTGATCTTGCGGACGTACTGCAGCGCCGCGGCGTGCATGTCCGCGTCGGTCACGGCCTCGGTGTACGGCGGGCGCAGGGTCTTAATGGAGCGACACATGCTTGCCAGCGTACGTGCCCGGTCTGACGCCGGGCCCGACCGCAAAGACCGCGATCGTACCGGGCCCGGCGTCAGACGCTATCGTCCGGGGGGACGACCCCCCGTACCCCCGATGGGGCCGGGCCGGGCGGCGTAGAATCCTGCGGTCGCTATTGGTACGGCACGGGAGGCGTGATGATCAAGGTCGGAGTCCTTGGCGCCAGGGGGCGAATGGGGCGTACCGTCTGCGAGACCGTGCAGGAGGCGCCGGACACCGAGCTGGTCGCGCAGGTGGATCAGGGCGACTCGCTCGACGCGCTGCTCGGCTGTGACATCGTGGTGGACTTCACGCACGTCGCCGCTGTGATGGACAACCTGCGCTGGTGCGTGGAGCACGGGGTGACCGTCGTCGTCGGCACGTCGGGCTTCGGGGACGACCGGCTGGCCGAGGTCCGTTCCTGGCTGGCCGCGGCACCCGACGGCCGGGTGCTCATCGCACCGAACTTCTCCGTGGGCGCGGTGCTGATGATTCGCTTCGCGGCCCAGGCCGCGCGGTTCTTCGACTCGGCCGAGATCATCGAGCTGCACCACGCGAACAAGATGGACGCGCCGTCCGGCACCGCGCTGCGCACCGCATCGGTGATCGGCGAGGCGCGCGGCAAGGCCGGCCTCGGCCCCTCCCCCGACGCGACAAAGCAGGAACTGCCTGGCGCCCGCGGCACCACCGTCGATGACGTGCACGTCCACTCGGTCCGGGTGGCCGGCCTCGTCGCGCACCAGGAGGTGCTGTTCGGCGGGCACGGTGAGACCCTGACCATCAGGCACGACTCCCTGGACCGCGCCTCGTTCATGCCCGGCGTGCTGCTCGCGATCCGCGGCGCCGCCTCGCTGCCGGCCGGCCTAACCGTCGGCATCGAGCCGCTGCTCGGCCTCGACTAAGCGCGGGCGCAGCAAAAGGTCCCTTGCTGTTTCCGGTGCTATCACCCCGGAAACAGCAAGGGACCTTTGAGGTTGATCTTCCAGCCTGTTCAGGAAAGTGCGGACTGGAAGGGCGCCTCATCCTCGAAGGGGCCGACCACGGCCAGGACCTTGGGCTTGGTCAGGACCTCCGCGGCGATCGCGCGGATGTCATCGTGCGACACCGCGTCGATAGCCGTGAGGATCTCCTCGACAGGCTCAAGGCCCGGGTAGACGAGCTCGGCCTTGCCGAGGCGCGTCATCCGGGATGACGGGTCCTCAAGGCCGAGCACGATGCCGCCGCGGACCTGGCCCTTGCCGCGGACGAGTTCCGCGTCGGTCAGCCCGGTCTCGACGACCTTGGCCACTTCCGCGGTGCAGATCGACAGCACCTCATCGGCCTTGGACGGCAGGCAGCCCACGTAGACGCCCCACAGGCCGCTGTCGGCGTGCTGCGACGCGAAGCTGTAGACCGAGTAGGCCAGGCCCCGCTTCTCGCGCACCTCCTGGAAGAGGCGCGACGACATGCCGCCGCCGAGCGCCGCGTTGAGCACGCCGAGCGCGAACCGCCGCTCGTCCGTGCGGGACAGCCCCTCGCAGCCGAGCACCAGGTTGGCCTGCTCGATCGGCCGGGAGACCAGGGTCACGCCGGACCCGGCCGCCGGGCCGTACCCGTCCCACAGGCCGCCCGAGCCGCGCAGTCTTGGCGCGGCCGGCTCGGCGCCGCCGAACTCGGCGAGGACCGGGCCGAACGCCGCCTGGACGTAGCCGACCAGGGTGTCGTGGTCCAGGTTGCCCGCCGCCGAGATGACGAGGTGCGGTGGGGTGTACCTGGCCCGGTAGTGCTCGAAGATCTGCTCTCGGGTGATCGCGTTGATCGAGTCCACCGTGCCGAGGATCGGCCGGCCGAGGGGCGTGTCGCCGAACAGCCGCTCGGTGAACGCCTCGTGCACCGAGTCCGACGGGTCGTCGTCGTTCATCGCGATCTCTTCGAGCACGACGTTGCGCTCGGCGTCGACATCCTTCGGCTCGATGAGCGAGGAGGTCACCATGTCGGACAGCACGTCGATCGCCAGCGGCAGGTCAGCGTCGAGCACCCGCGCGTAGTAGCACGTGTACTCCTTGGCGGTGAACGCGTTCATCTCGCCGCCGACCGCGTCCATCTCCGCGGAGAGCTCCAGGGCCGTGCGCTTGTGCGTCCCCTTGAACAGCAGGTGCTCAAGGTAGTGGGTGGCGCCCGCGTGCGAGGTGTCCTCGTCACGCGAGCCCACACCCACCCAGATGCCGAGCGCGACTGACCGCACGGACGGGAGGAACTCGGTGACCACGCGCAGGCCGCCCGGAAGGACGGTCCTGCGCACGGTCGACTCAGCAGAATCCATCATCTAGTCGCGGTGCCCGCCGCGCGAACGCTGCCGGGTGCGGCCGCCACCGTCCCGGCCGCCGCCGTCACGGTCGCCGCGGTCACGGTCGTTCCTATCGCGGCGCGGACGGTCCTCACGGGGCCTGTCCTCGCCCTCGCCGCCGCCGAGGTCTTCCCCGGCCGCCTCGCGCTCGATCACCTCGACGGGGACGAGCGAGAGCTTGCCGCGGTCGTCGATCTCGCGGATCTCCACCTGGATCTTGTCGCCCACGTGGATGACATCCTCGACGTTCTCGATCCGCTTGCCGCCGTGCAGCTTGCGGATCTGCGTGACGTGCAGCAGGCCGTCCTTGCCTGGCAGCAGCGAGAGGAACGCGCCGAACGTCGTCGTCTTCACGACGGTGCCGAGGAAGCGCTCGCCGATCTCCGGGACGTGCGGGTTGGCGATCGCGTTGATCGCCGAGCGCGCCGCCTCCGCGGACGGGCCGTCGGTCGCGCCGACGTAGATGGTGCCGTCGTCCTCGATGGTGATCTCGGCGCCCGTGTCGTCCTGGATCGAGTTGATCATCTTGCCCTTCGGGCCGATGACCTCGCCGATCTTGTCCACAGGAACCTTCAGGGTGATGATCCGCGGTGCGAACGGCGACATCTCGGCCGGCTCGGTGATCGCGTCGCGCATCACGCCGAGAATCGTCATCCGGGCGCCGCGCGCCTGCTTGAGCGCGCCCGCCAGAACCGAGGCAGGGATACCGTCGAGCTTGGTGTCGAGCTGGAGCGCGGTGATGACCTGCTCGGTACCCGCCACCTTGAAGTCCATGTCGCCGAATGCGTCTTCCGCGCCAAGGATGTCGGTCAGCGTCACGTACTGGCCGCCCTCGTAGATGAGGCCCATCGCGATGCCTGAGACCATGCCCTTGAGCGGCACGCCCGCGCTGAGCAGGGCCAGCGTCGAGGCGCAGACCGAGCCCATCGAGGTGGACCCGTTGGAGCCGATCGCCTCGGACACCTGCCGGATCGCGTAGGGGAACTCCTCGCGGGTCGGCAGCACCGGAACGATCGCACGCTCGGCGAGCGCGCCGTGGCCGATCTCGCGGCGCTTCGGCGAGCCGACGCGGCCGGTCTCACCGGTGGAGTACGGCGGCATGTTGTAGTTGTGCATGTAGCGCTTGGTGCGCTCGGGGTTGAGCGTGTCGATCATCTGCTCCATGCGGAGCATATTCAGCGTGGTGACGCCAAGGATCTGGGTCTCGCCGCGCTCGAACAGCGCCGAGCCGTGCACCCGGGGCAGCACGCCCACCTCGGCCGCGAGCGGCCGGATGTCGGTGAGCCCACGGCCGTCGATCCGCAGGCCGTCGTTGACGACCCGCTTGCGGACCAGCTTCTTGGTCAGCGAGCGAAGGGCCGCGCTGATCTCCTTCTCGCGCCCCTCGAACTTGTCCGCGAGCCGCTCCTGCGCGAGGGCCTTGACCCGGTCCTCCTCGGCGGCGCGCTCCTGCTTGCCCGCGATGGTCAGCGCCTTGCCGAGCTCGTCGGACACCGCGCCGGAGACCGCCTCGAAGACGTCGTCGCCGTAGTCGGCGAAGACCGGGAACTGCGCGGTGCTTGCCGGGGCCAGGCCGGCCTCGACTGCCGCGGCGGCGAGGATCCGCTGCGCCTCGCAGAGCGCGGCGATGAACGGCTTGGCGGCCTCGAGGCCCTCGGCGACCGTCTCCTCGTCGGGAGCGACCGCGCCGGTGTTCTCGGCGTCGGCGAGCAGCCGCAGCGTCTGCGGCGTGGACTCCGCCTCGACCATCATGATCGCGACGTCGCCGTCCTCGAGCATCCGGCCGGCGACCACCATGTCGAAGGTGGCGTGCTCAAGCTGCGGGTGCGTCGGGAACGCAACCCACTGGTCCTTGATGAGCGCGACCCGGACGCCGCCGATCGGGCCGGCGAACGGCAGGCCCGCGAGCTGGGTGGACATGGACGCGGCGTTGATCGCCACCACGTCGTACAGGTGCTCGGGGTGCAGCGAGAGGATCGTCTCCACGATCTGGATCTCGTTGCGCAGGCCCTTGACGAAGGACGGGCGCAGCGGGCGGTCGATGAGCCGGCAGGTGAGGATCGCGTCCTCGGACGGACGGCCCTCGCGGCGGAAGAACGAGCCGGGGATACGCCCGGCGGCGTACATGCGCTCCTCGACGTCCACGGTCAGCGGGAAGAAGTCGAGACCTTCACGCGGCTGCTTCGATGCGACGGTCGCCGACAGGACGACGGTCTCCTCATCGAGGACGACGAGCGCAGAGCCGGACGCCTGACGTGCCAGGCGGCCGGTTTCGAACCTGATTTTGCGTACGCCAAACTCGCCGTTGTCAATAACGGCTTCGGCGCTTTTCACACCCTTCACGGGTGAGACCTCCTTGCGGTAGATCCCGCACCCACCCGCCGCCGTGCCGTGGTCAGCTCTGGCGCACCCGCTTGCCTTCAAGCGGGCACGCCGGCCGGTCTTCGATCGAAGTCCTCGGGGACAGTGCTGCCGTCGGCCCATCGCCATTATGACAAGGCCGTGACGACAAGCTGTCCTGGAACCCGGGGACCACTACCGAGGACCGGCCCAGGCGCTCGGGCCGGGGGCTACGGGATGTGAGTTGTCGCTCGTATTCTGTTATCACCCAGGCCAGACCCCACAGTACCGGCCTAGGTATCACCCGGTCTAGCGTGTCACGCCCAGGGCTCCTCGCCCCGGGGGACCACGCCGGACTCCGTGCGAACCTGGGCTATCGGCGCAGGCCGAGGCGCTCGATCAGCGTGCGGTACCGAGTGATATCGGTGTTACGCAGGTAGCCGAGCAGGCGGCGGCGGCGGCCGACGAGCAGCAGCAGGCCGCGGCGGCTGTGGTGGTCGTGCTGATGCACCTTGAGGTGCTCGTTCAGGTCGTTGATCCTGCGGGTCATGAGCGCGATCTGGACCTCCGGCGAACCGGTGTCACCCTCATTGATCGCGTACTCCGCAAAGATCTGCTTCTTAACTTCGGCATCGAGCGGCACGTGGCTCCTTAAAAATGAAAGAGTTCGAATCCCCGTAGGAGACGGCCGCGATGAGGGTGCAGCCAATCCCGACCGGCATGTTACCGGTAGCGTTTCACAGTACCATGCAGTAGCGGGGACTCTGACCGAGCCGGGAAAAGCCGCCCGGCTCCGCGACCGCTCCTATCGGACACAGAGCCGGGTTCTCGGCTTACCGGACGTGCGGTCAGGCGACCTTGGCGAGGATCTGCCTGAGCAGGTCCCCCTGATCCTTCAGCGTGACCTCGATGCCGTCGAGGCGGCCCTCGACCCGACCGAGCCGGGTCTCCACCCCGTCCAGGCGGCTCTCCACCCCGTCCAGGCGGCTCTCCACCCTGCCCAGGCGGGTCTCCACCCTGCCCAGGCGGGTCTCCATGCCGTCCAGGCGGGTCTCCATGCCGTCGAGGCGGCCCTCGATCCTGCCGATGCGGGTGTCGACGCCATCCAGGCGGCCCTCGATCACGATGAGCCTGGCGCCGACCTGCTTAACCTCGCCCTCGACGATCTTGTAGAACTCGCTCATCTTGTCCACCTTGTCGTTGGCCTTGACGGCGAACTCGGCCCAGCCGCGAACCTCGGCCCGGGCATCACGGAACTCTGTGTACCAGCCCTGCCGTTCGGCGTGGGTGCGTTGTGCGTATGCGTGCAGGGCCGTGACATCTTTCTCGACGACCGAGACGCGCTCTTCGAGTGACATGCAAATCACGCTAACGAGTCATCAAGATCAATTCACGCATTACGCGAATAAAATCATGAAAAATCTCTGTAACCTGCGGCAATGTATTGCCAATGGCAATGTGTTGCGCAAATTGGCGGTTATCGGCCGGCGCAGATGTCGCGTGCTTGATCGACGTCCTTGCGCATTTGGTCGACGAGGGCGTCGATGGAGTCGAAGCGGAGGGTGCCGCGCAGCCGGACGGCGAAGTCGATCGCGGCGTGCAGGCCGTAGAGGTCGAGGTCGGTGCGGTCGAGAGCGTAGGCCTCGACGGTGCGGACCTGGCCGTCGAATGTGGGGTTGGTGCCGATCGAGATCGCGGCGGGCCAGCGGCTCGTCTCGTGGCCCGCCTCGTCCAGGGTGGCAAGCCAGCCGGCGTAGATGCCGTCGGCGGGGATTGCCGTGTGCGGCGGTGACTCCACGTTCGCGGTCGGGAAGCCGAGCTGGCGGCCGCGCTGATGGCCGCGGACAACCACGCCCTCGACGCGGTGCGGGCGGCCGAGCAGCTTCGACGCCTCAGACACGTCGCCGGCCATGAGCAGGGTCCTGATGGCCGTGGAGGAGATCGTCACGCCGTCGAGCACGAGCAGCGGCAGCCCTTCCGTGGTGTACTCGTACTTCTCGCCCAGCCTGTCGAGCAGCGCGACGTCGCCGGCCGCCTTGTGGCCGAAGCGGAAGTCCTCCCCCACCACGACCGATGCGGCGTGCAGCCGCTCGACGAGCACCTGGCGGACGAACTCGTCGGGGTCCAGCCTGGAGAAATCCAGGGTGAAGGGGAGAACGCACACCGCGTCAACGCCGAGGCCGCCGAGCAGCTCGGCGCGACGGCGGGCCGAGCACAGGAACGGCGGGTGGCTGCCCGGCCTGATCACTTCGTCCGGGTGCGGGTCGAAGGTGATCGCCACGACAGGCAGCCCGCGGTGCGCCGCGATCTCGGCGGCGCGGGCGACGATGCGCTGATGACCACGGTGCACGCCATCGAACACGCCGATCGTGACAACCGACTCGCCCCATCCTGCGGGCACCTCATCCATGCCCTGCCAGCGGTACACGACTCCCGGCCCTCCTTAGCTCAACACAAGCCTAGCCATGCGCCGCCGGACCGGATGCCGCGCCCGTGCCGGCGGAGGCGAGGCGTGCGTCACGCGGCCCGGCAAGGTGACCGCCGGGGGCCGGCGTTTGCGTGCGGCGGCGTGCGAAGCCCGGCCCCTGCCCGACCGCCGACCACCTGTTTGCATAGCTGGGCCCCACAATTTCCGCCTTTGCATAGGTGACGCCCACTTTTACGTCCGATTTGCGGCAAATGTCTAGGCGCCAGCTATGCAAAGGCGAAGAGTCGTGGTCGCCGGCTATGCAA